>Ga0209482_1000977_pt1 | contig 21747 bp, 31 predicted proteins | sample CoawatmetaG10DNA_FD_187512 | JGI IMG/M metagenome (GOLD analysis project Ga0209482, IMG submission 187512) | Marine microbial communities from the West Antarctic Peninsula - Coastal water metaG104-DNA (SPAdes) (version 2) | ecosystem: Environmental > Aquatic > Marine > Coastal ...
ACCATCAATGTTACCTTTGTCTATTGCTAAATCTGCACTAGCTTTAATTAAGTAATAACTCCATGCTTCTGCCCATTCGTCAACAACTGCTAATCCTTTTGCATCAATGTGCTGATAAGTTAAGTCATGTTTTGCTAACCAGAATGCAAAATTAATAATACCAATACCCAATGGACGGCGTTTGATTGTACTAAGCTCGGCTGCTACAACTGGATAATCCTGGTAGTCAAGTAACTCGTCTAACCCACGAACTGCTAATCTGCAAACACGTTCAAAGTCATCTGGAGTTTTAATGTTACCCCAATTAATAGCACTTAAAGTGCATAAGCTAATTTCACCTTCTGGATCACTGAATGATGTAAGTGGCTTAGTTGGTAGTGTAATCTCTTGACATAAATTTGATTGCTTAATTGGAGCTACATCAGCTTTAAATGAACTGTGTGTATTAGCATGATCAACATTCTGCAAATAAATGCGTCCTGTATTTTTGCGTTCTTCCATAAACATACCAAATAAATCTGCTGCTGGTATAACTGTTTGTCGTGTAACTGTGCGTTCTGCGTTTTCGTATAATTCTTTAAATTTATCCTGATCATCAAAGAAAGCTTCGTATAATCCAGGAACATCGCTTGGCGAGAATAATGTTATATTTCCACCAGTTAACAAACGTTCGTACATTAGTTTATTAAACTGCACACTGTAATCTAAGTGCCGTACACGATTGTTTTCTGTACCTTTGTTATTCTTTAATACAATTAATTCTTCAACTTCTAAATGCCAAATTGGATAGTGTAGTGTTGCTGCTCCGCCTCTTACGCCACCCTGTGAACACGATTTAACTGCGCTCTGGAATAGTTTAAAAAATGGAATAACACCTGTGTGACTTGCATCGCCATTTCTAATAGGTGAATTAATAGCACGAATACTACCGGCGCCGATGCCAATGCCTGCTTTCTGAGAGACATACTTTACAATAGCACTAGTAGTAGCATTAATGCTATCAAGGCTATCATCGGTCTCAATAAGAACACAACTGCTGAACTGTCGTTGCGGTGTACGTAGGCCTGCCATAATAGGAGTAGGCAAGCTGATGTCAAAATTACTAATAGCATCATAATATTCCTTTACGTATTTCATACGAGTGTCTTTTGGGTAAGATTGGAATAGTGTTGCTGCAATCATCATGTAAGCAATTTGCGGTGTTTCAAATATTTCACCTGTTACACGATTTTGTACTAAGTATTTGCCACGGAATTGTTCCATACCAACATATGCAATGCTGTTATCACGTTCATGCTTAATATAATGGTCAAGTTGGTCAATTTCTTCTTCGTTATAAACGGCAAAAAATTGTGGATCGTAATAACCTAAGTCTACATTAGTACGAGCAATTTTACTAAGATGGGGTGGGGTAATGTCTGCATAAACTTTCTTTCTAAGATGATAATTAATTAAACGTCCTGCTACCCATTGGTAGTTTGGAGTTTCTTCACATATAAGATCTGCAGCAGCTTTAATTAATGTTTCTTGTATGTCAGTTGATTCAATTTTGTCATAAAATTGTATGTGACTTTTTAATTCTACCTGGCTTGCACTTACTCCAGCAATACCATCACATGCATAAAAAACGACCTTGTGCATTTTTTCTAGATCTAATATTTCGTGAGATCCATCACGTTTTGTAATTGTTATATCTTTACCCATTGATTTTCCTATTAGTTTTTCGATCGCTCGTTTAACTTTCTGTTAATGTACTTATGCTAATATCTTTAAGCACTTCAAATTCTTTCATCACTTCAACTGTATCTACACTATCATAATTATAGTTTAAAATGTACGTTTCGTCAACCAAAACTATTAATTTTATTTCACTATTTTTAACATGTTGCACATATAATATTCTACAATCATGACCTACATAATGCAAGGTGTATGCCATACCTAACGCTATAACATTTTCGTCATATTTGTTAACTTCTAACATAGTCCACGGATTCGGCCAACTGCTTTCATCATATGGATCAATTTCTCTTGTGCCTAAGGGCGTTGTTTTCCAAAAGTCAACTACTGCACAAAGCCGGTCAACTATTGCGTCGATTTCTTTTATTTCTGCTCTGAAATCCCGCCATCGGCGTAGACGAAGTTTCAGCGATAATTGCGATGTTTCTTTCATTCGTTACGTTACTTAAATGATTTTTGTGTATATTTAAATGTATGAGTTTCTGTTAGATTTGTTGTATCAAAGTACAATGTAAATTTATCTACAGTGTTACCAACTAATGTGAATGTTACTGGAACATCACCTGTTGTATCATACTCGTCTTTAATCGAACTGTTGGTTGCGTCAGCGTTTAATAATATGCTTAATGTGCCGCTTCTTGTAGCTGTTCCAACGCTTAATGTGTAATCAATGATAACTGATTTTTTATTTGCAACAATGAATTCTACGCTAGGAACTATTTCTGGTGTTAAATAAGCTGCTGATTTTGCAAATGCAACTGTTTGGATTGGATTCGGGAACGCCTCTGCATGATAACCTACTTCTTTGTTGTACCAAATAGTAAATGTGTCAGCCGCTACTAATGCTCTGCCTAATCCATGTGCAAAGGTTGCTAGTGAATCAACAAATGTAATTTGACTACCTGCTATTTCTGTTGTAGTTGCAGCAACTGAATTATAAACTGAAATACCATATACAAGGTGAGTTACGTCTGCTACTTCATCAAAATCAATTGCAACACCAGTACCTGATGTAAATTCTACCTTTGCTGTTGTTGTAGTGCTATTTGAAATATCACATGCACCAACTACTAAGTCTTGTCCAATGAACAATCTTTGTATATCAGTTGCTAGTCCAAATTCACCTGGAAGCAATTGAGGCAGGGCAGTTGATGGCCCTTTGCGGGTTGTCATTCTAGCTGTTATAGTTGTATTTGGCATATTTGTATGTTCCTTATTATAATGTATTTATGAGTTTGAGTGTATTAGTATCACGCTTTTTATTCAAATTTAACAAAAAAATTAATAGTGTTTAAACTCCATAAAACTTGGCTACTCTCTTTGTCCACGCAAGTTCCCATTCTTTAAATTCGCTAGCATCTGATTCAAATAATTGAAATTCTAAATCTCCGCTACACATAAAAATTGCAATATTCTCAATCTTTGTTTCGTACATTTCATTATGTGCTAGTGCATATGCTGCACCTTGCATAAAGTAATCATCAATCCATTCTTTCTTTTTAGGCTTATTAGTTTGCTTAAAGTCCATAATAGTTTGTTTACCTTTATACATACCAACTAAGTCAGTAGTGCCAGCGTATAGCTGTGGCAAACAAAGCATAACTTCTGTACCCCAAATTTCTTGTATATCTGATTCAATGTTTTCAATAACAACATCTGCCATTTTCTTAGCTTGTCTATGTACAATGTTATTTCCAGGGTTGTATGTATCATACTGCCCAAGTGCCCAATGTTCTAAAATATTGTGCATAACAGTTCCACGATTAGCGGCTGTTGTTGTAATACGCTGTGCTTCTTCAGTACCCACACGCTTGCGCCATTTCGCAAGTGCTGCTTGCTTTTCAGCTGGCTGTGTTGCACTTAGGATTGTTGTTACACTTGGAACTGGATCGCCCCAAGGATTCTCGTATAGACGTTTACCTTCTACACTTTTGCGTTTTAATTCTTTATATGGATATGGATTAGTTAGTTTTAGCATACATACAGTATACTACTATTTACTTAATATGTCAATGGTTTCTTGTGTTAATATGTAATTATTTAACACCCAAGTATGTGCTTTTAGACTCCAATGATCATCATCAGGTGAAACTGTGAGCCCTGCATCGTACATAGTGCCTTTCTCTATATTCGATGGGTCTATTCCATGTGCTTGACATACTTTATCTGTTGCATTAATGTTTGGCTTATCTAATCTTAATAATTCAAGTGGAATTATATGTTTAAAATTATACAGTTCATGTACGGTATCAAACCATTTATTATTATAATCATGTTTTTGAGACGATATACTTATTGTTTGCAGTGTAGTATACACGGCTTTTTTTATACTTAGGGGAACTCTGTCCTTGTTATGCATGGAGTTTATGCCGGGTTGATGAGCTGATGTCCAGTAATGTGATGGAGGATCCACGAGAGTGTAATTGCCATTTAAAATTTCTTTATTAAAAAATTCAAAATTCTCTTCATCTGTTAGTATTGCAACTCTATGATTGAATGTCCTATTAACAAATACAACATCAACTCCTTTTTGTTTTGCATCAAGTAAACACCATTGATAATAATCATATCCTCTTCCGCCACGAGCATAGTTTAAAAACTGATGTTGTGGATATAGAAGTGCTAACTGATAAGTCCAACTATTTTTAAATGTAGCATCTTGCTCGTATGCTTGGTAACTATCGCCAATAAACGCAATTTTCATATTAAATCTCTATTTCTGTTAGTCCAAATTCTCTGTCTAGGTATTTATATTCTACTTTAGTTGGTTCCCATATTTGAATATGATCTATTACATCCTGTGGATCAAAAGGTCCACATGTGTATACGTCTAGTTGTATTAGTGCTGGGTTTGATTCATTCCATACATGACAAGCAATGTGTGATGTTTCAATAATACATACACATGTTGGTCCGCAATTGCCTGGAATAGTTGTAATGTCTGCGCTAATAGGGCCTGCTAGTATTTGCATGCCTATTTTATCTACTAAGTTAGTAACCCATGGAGCTAGTTCGTCTGCGGTTGGTGGATTATTTGCTTCAATCCTAAGTATAATATGCTTATGAACTGGAACTAACATTTACCAATAGACGTACCATTTAATGGTTCTATTAGTTAATGAATTTGTTAATCTTTCTAGTTTGTAGCCCAAGTCTGAAAAATGTTTCACTACTTGGTTCATTTGGTTAAGTATACTTCTATCTTCTAAAGTTCCTTGCCAAACAGTAAAATAACTTACGCTTGTTGGGTTTGGCAATGAATAAGTACCTGGTGTTAATCCAAGTGCTGTATTTGCAGTGCCTGCTCCTATCTCATATGACCATGTTGAGCCTGCTGCATCTTCTATTGTTAATACTAAGTAGCCTGCATCCTTAGATGCTGTTACGCCTGTAACTGCTGCATCATTAATATCTGCAATTATTGCATTTAATGATAAGCCTGTTGTCCCAAGTGTTATTGTATTACTGTCAATTATAAGTGTTTGGCCATTTGTAATTGTGGGGTTGTTTACAGTGGCAATCTTTTTAATACTAGGAGTAGATACAGTCATTGTAGTACCATCTGCAACAGTTGCTTCAAATTTACCTAAGGCACTTTGCGTAATAATAGCTTCCATTATAGATTGTGTTTCTTTATACACAATCATATCCTGTGATGCTTTTGATCTTGCTTGCGCTGCGTTTAATCCTACACTCATTTATCTAGCCCTTTTTTAACTTGCTTTTTAGCCATAGCTTTTACTTTACTTTTAGATTTCTCTGGGTCTACTTTGTTTAAATTTGATGCATCCATACTAGATGTATTAAAATAAACTATGCCGTCTTTAATATTATTAACGATAGGCAAGTCTTGCATTTCGTCAAAAAGCGATTGTTCGTCAACGTCTACACCAGTTGCTAATAGTTCTGTGACTATAGCATCGAGTGGAATGCTTTCAACTCCTTCGCTGCTTAAAATCGAAAGTAGATCAATAATTTTTGAATCTACTTGCGTGATTTCGAAAAGATCTGCATATCTCATTGCGTTACTTCTTTAGTGCTGCAAATGCTTGTTTTAAGACTTGTTTGTTTACCATTCCGTTTGCTTGTGCTTCTTTAACTAAACGTAGTGCTGAAAGATATGCATCTTCCTTCATTTCTCTGCCGTCTTCGTCTGTTTCTGCACTTGCAGCGTCTGCGCCTTCAAAGTCGTCCATTGCTGGCTCTTCCATGTCCATTGCTGGCTCATCCATGTCTAGTTCTGGTTCCATTGCTGGTTCCATATCCATACCCATGTCTGTTTCCGGTGCTTGGCCTTGAGCTACTAATACTGCATCTGCAACCTGTGCATTTGCAGCTTTAACTGCTTCAAGAGCTGAACTAATAGCTGCTTCTGCTGATACATTAAATGCATCTGCTTCTGCTATACCAACTTCTTCTTTCATTGCGTTAGTAATACTCATTAATTCTTCGACTTGCATGCTGGCTAAGTTCTCTGCCATCTTTTGTAAATCGTCTGCCATTTGCTTCGCTGCTAAAAGGACTTCCGCCGAGTCTAAATCATTTTCCATAATTGTATTTTGTTTCATAGCTGTGTTTATACCTTCTAGTACTAGCAATAACTTCTGGTATTGCTTGTTGTTTACTTCTACGCCACTTTCACGTAGTGCTTTAATCTTTGTTTCAGTTACTGCCTTTACTTTAGTTAATTTTGCATTACCTGCACTAAAGTTAAAGTCTGTACCAAATACTTCTTTGAGAACACTATCCAATTTGTTTAGACTGTTCACTTGTAAATGTTTTAATTCCATTTTAATATCCCCCACTAGAGTTACTTTATTATATATTGTATTTATGCTTAAAGGGCGCTTTTGATTTGATTTTTTATGCTTTTCATCTTAGAAACTGCATGTGCTTGTTTTGCCATTGCAATATCTAGCATATTACTCTCTGTAATCGTTTTACTCTTTAATTTATATGTAGCTGCTTCAATTAACGCACTTGCATATTTATTGTCTAATTCCAACAGCCTGCTAACTTTATAATCTTTATCAAACATTAAAGCCTTTACAACACCCATTGCTGTTTCAAATAATGAAATTTGTGTATGCAACGTTTCGTTTCCTTCTTTAATATTATAGAATGTTTTTAACATACCTGGTATAATATGTGCTTTTTCTAACACTACCTTGTACTCGCCAACTGAAACTGTATTATCTTTTTTATTCATTACAGATAATTCAACATCATTTTGTGATTCTTGTAATACTTCTTTCGCTACAGTTTTTGTTGCTGTGTCGAACTTTTCTAAAATTGCTAACATACCTTGTGCATTTTTACTAACACTTGCTAGTATAGTAGGCGCTGGTTTGTTTTTTTCATTTTTAAGTTTTTGTGATGCGGTTGGTGGAGTGTGTTCAGCTTCGTTTAACTTAGCTAAAATTTCCATCATTCCTTGTACTTCTTCTGTTGGCATTATAAGCTCCCTTTCATTCGTTCAAAATATACTTTGTTATTCTCCACTATCTTTTTAACAATATTCTTGTTAACTAGGCTTTGAATTAGGTAATGTTCACGCTCGGATAAATCTTCCTTGCATGTACGTTCTAATAGGTTCTCGTACATTTCACATTCGTGAAGTGATAAAAATGTTGGTATGCCTCCAGGAGTTTCAATGCTTTTCATTGTTAACCGCCCATTGCCAATTGTTTTAATCGTTCAATTTCTTGTGCATTAGTTAGTGATTGATCCTGACTGCCTCTAGCGACTTGTTCAATTTCGGATCTGTGTATATCATCTGGATCTGCACTACCGGCTCTCGATGCGCCTGTACCTGTTGGGTTCGGGTTTCTATAACCTGGAACACCGTTTGCTCCAAGTCTTGAAACTTTTGCATCTCTGTTCATATCTTGATTAATATTATTAGCACGTCTATTAGCCGTTTTGTTTTGAGTGTCTCCAGCTCTAATAGTTGCTCTACTTGGTTGTGCTGAACTAATAGTTCCGTATGCTTCTGGAATTGATTCAATGCCGTGTCTAGAAAGCTGTATTAGTCTAGCTAATTCGTCGCTTGCTTCGTTTGTTTGGTTATCTACAACTGATTCGTTTTCCCAGTCAACTTGTGGGCCATCAATTTGTTCTAAGTAATCAAATAATGAATCTTCTTGAGCTAGTTCTCTTGGTGACAAATAATCACCTCTATCTCTTAGTTCGTTAAATACTTCTAGTTCATTTCTTAATTCATCTGCATCCATTGCTCCAGGATGTTTACCATTTTGTGTCCATGGTGATCTGCTAGGATCTATTTCATTAATTTGTTCGTTGTTTTCTTTTTTCATAGCATCAAACTTAGCACGTTGTGCTGCTCTTGCTTTTTCATCTTCGGCATCCATCTTTGCAACGCCAGCATCTCTATGCTTTTGTAGAGCATCGCCTTTTAGTTTGTGTGCTAGGTGTGCTTTGCCATCACCCTTGCCTGCTAAACTCTTACCACCATTATAAGCGCCTGCTTTAGCCGCTTGGTCTGATGCACTTGATCTAGCTTCTGGAACTTCATCGCGCTCATCTTTCATGCCGCGGTGATCGTTATTATGTTCTTGCCACTCATCATATGACATATATATGTCTGTGTCTGGATCGTAATACTTGCCTTCTTTTGGATCGTAATAAACAACTTTACCACTTAATGCAGTAAACGGGCCTTCTAAGCCATCACGTTCTACATATTTTGGATCCATTGGAGGCATAATTTTGTAGCCTTCGCTTACTGCACTTAGATCAATAATTTGGCTAAATGCGTCATTGTCATCTTGTTTAATACTGTTGAGGAGTTTTAATGTTTCAGCAAAAGACAATTCTCGTAGCTGGCTACTAATTTGGTCTTTTGTTAATTCCATTCCAAACTTAGCATTTGCAAAGTCTATTACACTATCAATTGTGCTATTGTTTGTTACGTCCATTACCTTATCCTCTCGACTTATTTAATCTAGCTACAATGCGGCTAGCTGGGCTCAATCGTTTTGTACGTTGTGCCTTCTTATTCATTCTTGCGCCTTTTGCAGCTTTTGTTCTTTTTAATATAAATCTCTTTTTAAGATTTATAGGAGCTGCACATTGGCCTGGTTTTGCTACTACTCTGCCTTTACGTGGGCCTACAGTACAGCGAAACTTTCTCGCTACTGAATTTCCTCGTTTAGCAAATACTACCTTTGCTTCTGAAACAATAGTATTGTATGATTCATTTAGTAACATAACTACTTATCCACCTACAATCACGCCTGCTGATTGCATATTAATTAGCAATAGCACTACAGTTGAAAGCAATCCTGCAATTACTGTAGCTCCGGCTCCAATTATCAATTTGTTACTTGATAATGTACTAGATGTTTGTTTCTCTGCCATCTTTGTTACTGAATCTGTCAAGGAGTCAACCTTGGATTCTAATCTGTTTAATTTTTCTTCTAACACGCGATATCTCTCCGCACATAAGTCTACATGTGCCTCTAGATTTTCACGCTCAAGTCTTGACTGATTCATTGCCATATTTTGCTCTCACAATCTTTAGCAGCGTCTTAAAAAGAGCTGATTTAAAATAAGTATATCATTATACTTATATTGTATTTATGCCTTGTGACTAATTTTAAAGTATGTGTTTTTTAACACACCCTTTGTTTTAATAATATCGTCCGCAATAAATGCAGTTTCATTCAATGGAGAATGAATAGGTGTATTATCTAAATCTTGTTGTAATAAGTATACATCATTGTTTACACTTTTCCAAGCTTCTGCTGTGTCACTTTTAAATGTAATAATCCATATATCATGTAATCCAGTAAACTCTTTACCAAATTCATATAATTCTACATCTTCTGCACTTACCATACTAACACTAGTCTCTAATGGTTGAGACCGGATGCCTATGCTTTGTATAAATGTATTTAAATTTTGTGCTTGAAAGAATCCAGTAACATCAGTCTTAGGTGTTAATATGCCAGAATCGGTAATATCAATTAATGTATAAACAGTATAAACATCTACAGCCACGTTGCTAGTTGTCATTATTTACATACCAGTAACGGAGCCTGCAGCATAACCTGCAGCAAATGCACCAACTTTTCTTGCAATAGTAGCTTTAATTGAACGTTTCTTTTTAGCTCCCATTACTAGTCCGTTGTCATCTGTGAATTTTTTAAATATTGGATTTAAGTCGCTTCTTCTAGCAGACATTCTGTAATATTTGTTTAACTGTGTAGCTGCTAATTGACGCTGTTGTGTAGATGCTGTTGTCCAGTCACCTATTAATCGTCTTGCTGCTCTTAATTTTGGATCTGTTATAGCTAATTGTTTTTCTAGCTTATAAAGAAATGCAGATGCTTGTCCAGGATTTACTTTTCCAGTTTCTAGCATTTTCATAAATTGTTTTATTTTGCGTTGGTCTAAATTAACTTTAGCAAGTAATAATTTGTCTGCTGGAGAATCAGCTAATCCTGTTGGCTTGCTAAGTGTAAACAACGTTTGATATACGTCTGTTCCACTTGGACTAGGTCTGTTAAACCCGCCATACATATTAGTTCGTCTTGCATATGCTGCAACCTGAGGTGCAGTTTTATAATCAGTAGACATAGAATACAAACTTAACATACTTACAAATAAATGATCTGTTAAGCTTCTTGCGCCTTCACCTTTTATTTGTTGTTTTGTTTTAAACATACGAGCTTCGCCTAGAGATTGAATAAATGATAACTGTGTTCCATTTTCTTCAGTGGGCATAGCATGGCCGCCTTGCATAGCTGAATATTGTTCTAGTGTATATTTCTTATCTGTCATCATGTCTCTCCATATTTTTTGCCATTGATGCAATCTTATCGCTTGCATATGTTTCACAACAACGTGGAACAATAATGTGCAATAATAGTGCTAGTTCTGCTTTTTTAAGTTCTACTAAAACTCCAACCGCAAACTTAGTATGTTCCCAACGTGTCATATTTACATCTGACAAATGTTGTTTACATTTCTTACTAAACATATTATCTTTCCTTTGCCATATTAGCTGCTGTAAAGCCTGCTCTATTTACTAATTTAACATCTTTGTCTACTACATATCCTTCACCGCCTCGTTGGCCTGATGTATATGCTTCAACGTCTGCGTCTTGTGCATCTAACGCTTTAATTACTTGATCTTTAACTTTCATAATTCCTTTAATGAAATTAAATGTTGCATTAAATCCATCTATATTACTATTTATGTATTCCATAAGTCGTTGCTTCTTAGGCTCTGATAACTTACTACCTTCAACGTATGCTTGAAAAGTACTTCCAAGATTATCTAAATTAGCTGCTTTAACGCTATTATTAATATAAGCATAAAGTATTTTACCAAAGTCTGCCATCTTTAATTCTGGCGGTACTGCAAACAATTTATCTATTGCTTGTGCATTTTTATTTAAGTAATTTTCTAACTCGTCTATTGTTGGAATGTCTACACCCGGTGCTTTTGATACCATTACCGGCGGCATAATAAATGTTGCGCCTTCTTGGAATTGTGTCATATCAACTTTGCTTTTTTCGCCGTCTAGTCCAACTGCCATGTGTACTACTACACCAACTTCGCTACTGGCAATTTTCTTACCAACTTCGCTTTCTACTTTTACTGAATATGTTGTTGTGTTAGGTGTAAATATATATTTGTTATCTTTTATTTCTGGTGTTGTAAACCAAAGTAGGTCTCCAAGTACATAACCTCTAAAATCTGCTGGTACACAGCTTTCTACTTTATCCCATATACTAGTCATTTGACCTATAAATCTTTTGTAGTTTTGTGATTTTTCAGCATCTGGATTATTTGCGCCTGGACGATTGCTTAACATTTGATTTAGCCCGTCAGCACTAGTTGCTTTTCCATCATATCCCTTTGCACCGAATCCACTTTTATCAGTAAGTACAAATTCACCTTTTTCATTTCTTCCGAACATAACAGCTGGTGAGCCGTCCCATTTAATAGTAACTGTGTTTGGTTGTTGTTCTACTTGGTGTAATGTAGCAATAGCTTTTTTAGCGCCTTGACTAGCATCCCACAGAATGAGGTCTTCTACGTGCTGAATTCTAGCACCGCCTTCGGCTTCTGCTAATTTTTGTAAATTTGGTGTGTATAGATCTTTTTGTATTGTTCTGAAGCCTCTAGTACTTCTAGGTCTGCGTTTTTTAGATCCTACAATATCATTTATATTCATTTAGGGCCTCTAATTTTCTTAACGCCGCGATTAAAGCGTTCTGGATCTCTATTCTTGATACTTAACATGATACGTTTTTGTAAATCAGCAGCAGTGTCTTCGTCAAACTGTAGGTCTATCATCTCCATTACATTAATAATGCTACTAATCGCATTACTACCTCTGCTTTCAAGTATCGCAGTTTTATCTTTCTTTGGTGCTAAAGAGTTGATTTCCTCTAATAAGCTACGAGTACGTTTTTTCATGTCATTTTCTCCGAGTAATATTTACTATATAGTATTTATCTAACTATTGCTTCTTTTTAACATACTGCGTAATTTGTCATGACTATCTATTGAATTTCCTACTACACTATTTTCTGCAATATTCTTTTCTTGATGTGACACTTTATTTTGCGCTTTAATTTTCTCAAACATTGCACTCGGTTGATGCATTGTTCCACCATCGTCATCTTCGTCTAGATCACTAATACGTAATCCTGCTATATCAAATTTTAAGTCCACCTTAGATCCAACACCACTACTACTACGTGTTTTCATAAACTGTACTTGATACCGTCCACGTTCACGCATTGCTTGACTTGTAAATATACCAATAACGTTGTCTGCTGTTTGAATCTTACTTAACCCACCTGCAATGTGACTGTGATCAAATTCTGTTTCTTCAACTGCTGCTCTGTTTAACTGAGATGCTGTTGCGAATAGTATATCATGTTCTACTGCAAAGTTACGCATTTCTTCAGATACAAACTTGTCTTTAATAAACAAATCACTTGGATTAACTTTACTCTGCGCTGGCATCATTAGGTCTAAGTAATCAATACAAATTGCATCAATTTTAACATCATTTTTAATTTCATATTCACGCATGTAACTAGTAATGGCGTTAATTGTAATACCGTTTGGAAGTTGTACAATTTGCAACTTGCCTGCTTTTTTACCTTGCATACGTACTTTTAAATCTACATCATCTACATTTTTAAATACTGCTCGTGTATCCATACCAGTAATCATACTATCTAATCGCATACTAGATAGTTCTTCACTAAGCTCCAACGACACATACACTACATTTAATCCTGCAATAGACCAATTCAATGCTAAGTTTTGTAAAAATAAACTCTTACCACCACCTGATGGAGCTGCAAAAATATTTAGTTCGCCTCTGTTAAATCCACCATATAATTTATTATCAATATCTTTCCAACCAGTGCTTGTTCCGCCACGTGCATTACGCACACGCTCAATACGCTCTGCTGGTGATTCCCAATAGTCAGTACCCATGTGTTTAGCAAGCCCAATTTGAACTGCTTCTTTAATCATACGCTCAACTGGACCGTAATCACCCTTTTCAAGTAAATCTGCACTTTGTAAAATTGCACTCTCTAATGCTTTGTGTTTACAGAATGTTTCAAATTCATCTACAAACCATTTTTGATGCCTGTCGTCTACATCTTTAAGTTCTTGGAGTTCAAGTCCTGTCGTTGCTAAGATTTGTTCACGTGTAGGTAATGCACTATAGTTCATTGAATGTTCTTGTATAAACTCTACCCCTTTGCGTAGTTCTCTATCAAAAAACATTGGATCAATAATTCCATTGACTCTAGCAAACAAGTCTTTATCTTGTGCTAAAAATTCAACAAACAATCGTTGTAGGTCTATTGTGTATTCTTTTGCTTGAGGCTGTTGTGTGTTATTTGTCATTTGCAATATTTTCTCATTAATAATTCAATTTTTGTAGGGTTATGTACCGCACTATTTAGTATACTCTTTATTGTATACAATCTTCCGTGTTTTGTCAAGCTATCTGATGCATCTTTGCAATCTTTCCATTCAGGGAATGCAACATTCCATCCATGTTTTATTGCTGCTCTGCACATTAGCTTGCCAGCATCATCTGCATCTGGTAATACAATAATGTGTTTATTTAAGCTATGCAATACATCTGCTTGATCTTCGTTTATATTATTACTACCTATTGCACACCCATCGGTTACAATAGCATCTAATTGCCCTTCAGTTACAATAACAATTTCTTTATCTGCTGTCTGCCTATCTAGTCCATATACAAAGTCTTTTTTAGGTTGTTGATTGTAATACTTAGGCATTCCTTCAGGTATAGTATCGCTTGCCCATCTTGCTGTATACCCAACTACTTTATCTTTGTATGTAAATGGTAAGATAAATCGTTTGTTAACTCTGCCATGTTGTTTACTAGTACTGTACATGAATCTAGGATCTGCAATATCAAACCCACGATTTGTGAGGTACGTTGCGGCTGTTATCCAGTTTTCGTCTGGTTCGTGTTCCATGAACGGTTTAGTATCTTCTGGTAATTCTTTTAAGTCCCAATCTATAACTAGGTTTTTACGCTTTTCAGTTTTTATTAATAATGTTTCTACATCCTGGTCACGTAGCAATTCTAACTGAATACGATTAATATCATTTTCATCAGCGCCTAGTGTTGTTAGTAGCTGTCTTAACCTTAATGTTATTTTACTTTGTGGACTCCATCCAGTTTTATATTGACAATTGAAGCAATTATATTGAAACTTATCTATATCAAATAAGAACCCACCTCTACCTTTAGTATCTGGTCTAGCTTGTCCATTTCTAGTACACATTGGACAATTGCCAGATATCCAGCCGCTAGGGCTAGATCGCCAGTTAGCTGGTATTAGAGTTTTAACGTAGGTATTCATTAAAGTCATATGTATATATTACACTCTAACTGTCAGTTTGTCAAGTGTTTATACTCTAACAATTACCTGATCCACTGTTCCAGTTGGTGCAGTGTGTTTTGTTCTAATGTAGTTTACATTTGTGCGGAATGTCCATGGATCAATGCCAGTGTAGCTATTGTACGGAAAGAATACTTCTGTATATGAACCTAGTGTAATGTCAAACCAATCGTTTTCAGTAGGATTCTCGCTTAATGCGCCTTGCACATAAAAGTTTCCTGTATAGCCTGTTGCGTAAACAGCTAGTGTAATTAGTCCGTTTGGTTTATTAAAATAACCTGTTGCTTTAAACATGCTACTGTAATAATATGTAACATTATTTTCTGTAGCACCTGTAAAGATTTTATTAGTTTGTGTGGTTAATGGAAGTGCATCGCCTTCTTCAGAACATTCAACAGTATAGTTAGGACGCATGTTTGTATCGCAAAATAACGGCAATACTAGCCCTAAGTCATTTGTGTAGCTAAACACAAGGTCATATAATCCTTGCGAAAATAATGCACTTTCGCCCACAGTTAAAATAACTTTAATAGCGCCTTGTGTATAATCTGTTATGATTGCTTTTTTACTTACTACAGTTGATCTGTCGTTTCTGTCAATAAATGATGCATTTACTGTAACGCCTTGTAGCATTATTGGCTTTCTGTCTTGGTTCTTAATAAAGAAGAAAAACTGAGAGTCGAATCCACGAAACAGTTTTAAAAATCTGTAATTTAATGGGCTATTAACTGATGTACCTTTAGCACTAGCATATTTGCCTAGTCCTGGTGCTGATCCATGATCCTGTAAAGTGAAAAGATCACCTACTTGGTTAATATTATATGTTGATCCGTAATTTGACATGTGTTTGACTCCTGTATTGTATTTATCAAAATCACCCAAATGAAAACGGCTAAATAGAAGTAATGCAAACAAAACATCAAAAACTCTTAGACGAGTATCCGTTTTTAACAGTAGTAGAATATGCAGGCAAAGAATATCTAGGTGTTGTTCAAAACATAGATAGTCATGTCGCTAGCATATATGTCTACGCAAGACTTCGGGATGACAAAGAACGACTTAAATTTTTAGAATTAGGTGAAGAATGGTGGTGGGAAACGAATAGAAAATTACCTATCAACATTGCATTAATTAATAGATGGAGCTTTGCACACTGTGTACAAAGTTTTAATGTAAAACAAATGGAAGTAGTAGCTGGTCCGGAAGTAAGATTAAGCAATAGCATTACCAAGCGTATTAAGCGGCGTAGTATTAATCTTGTAAAGAAAAGCCAGTAGCAAGCATATTTAATTGTAACACAATAGCAACTGCATAAGCATGGGCGTGTGCTTTTTTGAAAAAGTATTCGTCAGTAATTGGTCTTACCCAAACGTCTTTATTAATTGTGTCCCAATCTTTACCAATTAAATGCCGTTTAGCAGGACGTATAACTGCAAGAACTGCTGCTAATTGCCCAATGCTAGTAGGCTTCATTTGTTTAACAATATTAAAGTGTTTATGAATATGAAAACACTTTTCAACTACTTCTTGATGTTCTAATAATTCCCACATTGGTTCAATAGACATTAAATTGTCTAGTTCTGCAGTTGTCTTAATATCTTTATATAAACCAACATTCAAAATGTCAATCTTAAAGTAGCCCATTGCTTGTGCTTCTTTGTGATCAATTGTGCTTAATCCTGTAAACGGGTGTGTTGGCATCTCATGGAAATACACACCAGTGTTATGTTTAACTTGTTTATTATCTCTAGCAATCATTGCCGGAGTGCCGTTTAATATCGTCAACAACTTATCTCTATTTGCTGTATCAATATCAATGTCTGTGTTTACTATCATAATTTCTTTGCCTTTTCATCTGAACCAGTTGATGTTTTATCAACATCACCAATATGTTCTTTCTTAGAACAAGAACCTACACATGTTTTTAATGGCTCTTGAAATGGGTCATTCCATGTTTCTTCTATTCGTTGAAACTCTGAGCTTTTATTAAACTCGTCAATTGTTTTACCTGTTGAAACGTGTAAGTTATCTACATCATTACCTAATAAATCTTTTAAATTATTCCATGCAGTTTCACTTCCAAAGAAACAACAAGGAACTACATGTCCGGTTGCTCTAACACCTATTGCATTTCCTGGTTGTCCTGCTACTATGTTTTTACATTTAGGATAAATCATTTAATACATCCTCCCACGTTTTGCTTTTTAATAACATATGTTCTGGAGTTCTATTATCGCCAAGTATAGCATGAAATTGATCTAATCCTAAATCTCTTGCTATTTGTTGTGCCTCTACTACTTGATGATAGTTGTGTTCAAATACAATATATCTCCAAACTAATTGACCAGTATAGTTCTCACGTAATGTTTTTATTCCATTCTGAATACTATTCCATTTTGCATTAACTCTATATATAGGGTTTGTATCTTCTAACCCATCTACTGCAAATTCAACAACATCACCTGGAAATGCAGAATTCATTGGGTTAACAGGATTAAGATATGTAGCAAACTTTTCCCACCATTTAGTAGGACGGCCACTTCCATTTGTACTAAAAAACAATACAGGTCTTGTTTTCAGTGTTTTTATGTGTTCCAATTGTTCAAATAGTGTGCCTGCATATATAGGATCACCTAAGGACATACTATAAGTTAATGCGTGTAGATTGTTTTCATCTCTAACTAATAATTTAAAGTTATCCATACTTAAATCGCTTGGAGTATACATGCCAAGTTCTATTGTTCTACTACAACCTGGACATGATAGATTACATCTACTACTTGCTTCAACTTGAATTCTTCTACGCCATGAACCGAAATCATCTACGTATGAAAAGTTTGTGTTAAGTCCTTCGTAACTCATATTCCTGCCTGCTCTAATATTCCTGTTACCCATTTACTATCACGTGGATTTACACTCATTGTACGTTGCCAATAATCAACGTCTAAATAGTCTGTAATCATTTTTAACTGTTCTGCGTTCATTTTATCAATTAACGTTTGTGCTGGAATACTAGTAAATAATATCCAAGGTGATATCTTTCCACTACAAATATGAAACACTGCTAAACTTGGTGCTACGTTATTAAAATAATCATTGTATTGTGTATTATTTTCTTCTGCCCAGCTTTGTAGAAATAATATTGTACGTTCTACTCCTCTATCAACTGATTCATTTTTTAAGCGTTCTTTTTGCCACTTAGTAAATTGCTTGTCTTTGCCCCATGTATCAAGTCGTACTCCGTTCTTTACTAACCAAGTTGTATAACCTGGAACATCGTCGATGCCAAGGTCGCGACAATAATAGCCAAACTTACAGAAACTAATATAGTATTGACTCTTTGCAAACTCTTCGTATGTCTTATCTTTTTTTGCATTTGTGCCTATCTTATAAAATAATTGATATGATCTAAATCCAAGTTGCACATGTTTTTCATCTTTTTGCATATGTCTGCGCTTCTGTTCACATAAATGAACAGCCAACGTGCTTTCTTTTTTAAAAGATTTAGAACAATAGTTGCATGTGTGCATTTTACTTTTTCAACAATTCTTTAATTTGTTTTTTATCCATTCCGTGTTCTTCAAATAGGTCAACGAAATCATCTTTTGTTTTTGTGCTAATAAAGATTTCAATCTCATCATCATTTAAATGACTATAGTTTTCTAATACCCACTTTTGTATTTTACTTTTCTTCATTGACTTACCGGGTGCTATCCACGGGTGGAATGTAGTCTTCCCTAGTCCAACTAGCTGCATCAACTGATATTGCAACTGCGGGTGCTTACGTAGCTTATTAAAGTGTACATTTACAACTTCGTTAGTCCACTCTAAGTAATGTTCGGATAATATCTTATCACCGCAACTACTAGTATAACGCATAAGTAGCCATATGCCTACTTTTTTCTTTTCTTCTGGAGTGAGACTATCGTACCAGCTTCTATCTTTAGTATCAATAGATCTCATCTCTTCTTTAATGTTTAATTTACTTGACAATTATCACCTCTCCATCCGTTTCTATCCAAACTTTTGCACCACATGACAATGGCTTGTCTGGGCTGTATATTACTTTAGAATCGCCTTTAATAATAACTTCGTGTGCATAGTTATTGCTCTTAGATGTTTTACATGTTAACACCGGTTCTCTATCACCCGACTTTGCATTTCGTTTAATAATATGCTGATTAACATGTATCCTAGTCTTCATTGTACTACCAAAGCTCACTAATGTCAAGTTGATCTGGTAATTTATTTGCTTCTTTTACAAACAGCACACAAGGTGCGTTTGGTCCATCATGTAGTGGAACATTTAGTAAGTGTCCAAACTTTAACTTTGGCGCATACCATTTTACATCTGTATATATGTTTGTTATGTTAACATCCATATATTTGGGTGTAAACCCTGTAAGTGGATTAAATGCAAACACACTAAACCCTCTATCATTTAAACTCATTAAACTTATTACTTCTGGATTTCCAACTTCTGGGTCGCAAATTACAATGCTCCAATCCAATGGCATAGTAATAGAGTATTGCCCTATCTGCAATACTGCTGCCGGTGCATAAAAACTTTCCAAGAATACTAGTGGAATAAAATAATAATCAATATGTCCTGGATTACTATAGTCCAGAATGTTATATCTTAAATCTTCTATAGTATCTGGGATGTCATCAAGCTCATACGTTTGATTTTCAACTGTTAATATTTTCATTTAATTTTCCTTATTCCCATTCTACTTTTTCAATAGTAAATGGATAGTTAGCTTCTTTGTAAAATTTCTTACGCTCTGTCAAGTGTTTTTTACTAAATTTTGCTGAACTCGTAATGTCCCATATTTGTACATTATCCTTATCTTCAGCTTTTCTTATTCCACGACCAATACTTTGTATTACTCTAACGAAACTCTTTCCTGGTTCAATTAGGACCAAGTTAAAGATACGTGGAATGTTAATACCGACTGCTGCAACTCCATACGTTGCTACAACAATCTCATTTGTTCCTTCATTAATATCATCATAATGATCTTTACGATCAGTTGACTTCATTGCTCCGCTAACAAAGTTTGCTGCTGGTAAATAATCACAAATTATCTCGCCTGCTTTAATCCTGTCTACTAGCACAAGTGTATTACCTGATTGAGATATTTTATCAATCAGTCCACTTACATATTTCATACGCTTCTTATCTGTGGTAAGATATGATAGCTCGCTTTGATAGTTACTGTATATTGCGAACTCTTTCATCTGTACTACATTAACGTGACATTGACTAAGCACATCCATGTCTTGTAATTCGCTTGCACTAAGTTTATTAGTTACTTCACCTAAGCATGCTTGCAAGCTAACTTTCTCGTGATCAGCTTTTGGAATAGTTCCTGTTAGTCCCCAACGAAGTGGAATGTGTGCAAACTCTTTAGTTAGCAGTTCTTTAAGTACATCAGCTTTAGCTTGGTGTACTTCGTCTACAATAACACATACTACATCTTCTGCAAACTCTAATAAACTTAATTCCTGTAGTCCATCACGGAATCGTTTTCTAATACTGTTTAAACTCTGCCACGTGCAAATAGTATGGGTATGTCCTAATTGTTTTTTGTCGCCGAAGTAAACTCCAACGTCTAGTCCTAAGTTTTCATAATCATCAGCAGTTTGTCTAACCAAGTCTTTATTTGGTACAATAACTATTGATCTTCCATATTTTTCTACACGTTCAGATAGAGCTGCTGTAATAAGTGTCTTACCAGCGCCTGTTGCAATTTCTTGTAAGCAGTGTGGAGTGTCTAAAAACTTATTTACAATCTCAATTTGATAGTCACGCAATGTAACTGGTTGTCCTACCATCTGATGTTTTTCTGGCCAAAGTTTATGTTGAAATGTAGTTTCGTCAACTGTATCAAATGAAAGTTCGTAATTAGTTCTCAAATCTTCTACATCAATCTGATAGCCTTCTTCCATGATAATAGGTAACACTCTGTCAAGCAGGTTAATGTATGATACTCCACCTACTGTAAAGTAACTTTGGCATCCGTCCCATCTACCAAGTTTATAAGCTGGTACGTGAAACGCATACGGAAGAAAGAACTTTAATTCCTTCTCACATTTTCTGCGAGTGTTAACGTCAAGTCCTTCAACTTTACAGTTAACTTCATCTTTTAATATAATTTTACATTTCATAGTACTACTATACTACATTTCAGGGTGTTTGTCAATTGCTTTCTAGGAAATATTTTAGAAATAATAATGCAATCATTGTAACTGAGATAGAACTCAGCAATGATAACCAAAAGTTCCAATGATTTAATGTAATAACAAATAGCGGAAAGAAAACCAAACTAACTAAAACAAAGTAAATTGTTTCTTGTGCTAGTTGTTGAAATACTTTAACCTCCACTCCTGCGTAATACATAAAGATAAGACTAACAACACTACCTAACGGTATACCAAGTATTAGAGCGCCTAGTGTTGGGTTGCTACGTTGTGCTGCAGTTACAACACCTGCTATAACCAGACCACCAATGATTGCTTTGAGTAGAAATTCCATAGTATTATTTATTCATTAAAAAAAAGGCCCGGATGGACCTTTTCTTACCTTATATTAAAGTTAATTTACTTTACAGCTACCCTACGCATACATGTAACTTCAGCAGTGCGTTTCCACTTTTCTTCACCAAAGCTCTTTTTAAGATCTGCTAACTTAGTAACCATACGCAAACTAATTTCACGCATCTTTTCTTTGTTACCAATCATAAAGTCCATAACATCTTCTTCTTCAGCTTTAGTAAAATCATATTCGTTAAGCATGCCGTCTGCAACAATCTGCTTACAACGTAATACCTTTTCACGTGTAGTATCCATTGTAAGATCTAAGTAATGACAACGTGACATGATAGCTGCTAAGTGATCTTTAATCTTACCACGTACATTATCAAACTTAAGGTTAGTAATAAAAATTACACTACCATTAAATTCAAAGCTATCTGGAATACCTTCCCTACGTAGCAATGCACTATCTGTGTTCCAACATAGTTTACGCTTCTTACATGAATCAAGTGCTGCTTTAAG
>Ga0209482_1000993_pt1 | contig 21497 bp, 17 predicted proteins | sample CoawatmetaG10DNA_FD_187512 | JGI IMG/M metagenome (GOLD analysis project Ga0209482, IMG submission 187512) | Marine microbial communities from the West Antarctic Peninsula - Coastal water metaG104-DNA (SPAdes) (version 2) | ecosystem: Environmental > Aquatic > Marine > Coastal ...
AAGACTATAAATAGTTTTACAAAGAAGGAAGGCATTGACTAATTCAGAGCCTTTGGTAAGCGTTATTATGAATTGCTTTAATGGGGAGCGATTTCTTAATGAAGCAATAGATTCAGTTTATTCTCAAACCTATGATAATTGGGAGATAATATTTTGGGATAATGCTTCTACAGATAGATCTTCTTTAATTGCAAAAAACTATGATAAAAGACTTAAATATTTTTTAGCTGTTAAGAATGAGCCTCTTGGTTTTGCTAGAAATTTAGCACTAAATGAAGCTAAAGGTAAATATATTTCTTTTTTAGATTGCGATGATATCTACTTACCAACTAGAATTAAAAGTCAGGTAGCAAAGATGGAATCTACTCAAGCCGCCCTAAGTTATGGAAGTTGGATTCAAATTAATAGTAAAGGCGAAATCATTAAAAAACATAAAATTAAAGAATTTAAAGGAGAATGTTTTTTAAAGTTAATTCAGAAATATGATGTCAATTTTCAAACTCTAATGATTAATAAAGAGTTAATCAAAAGTGATCTTCTTATGTTCGATCAAAAGTTGTCATTTTCGCCAGATTTTAAGTTAGTAATGACAATTGCCTATTTTCATTCAAATTTGTTAGTTATTAGTGATTATCTTGCCAAATATAGAGTTCATAGTGGAGCATTATCAAAGAGTCATAAAAAAACTAAAATCATTGAGTTTGAAACAACAATGAAGGTTTTTAAGGAAATGAATAATAAATTTAATAGAGTGGAAAATTTTGAACTTCTGGAAAAAATATTTAAGTATAGGATGTATTTTAGAGATAGTTTTGAAGAGAAAAATTTCCCCAAAGCTCTTCTATATGGAGTTAAACTTATGATTTTATATTTTAAAGTTTTTAAAGTTGACGCGGTTTTAAAATGAAAATACAAAAAAATATTTTATGAAATTATTTAACATTATAGTTTTTTTACTATTAATCTCTATAACGGCTTTAGTAATTCCATCAATACTTCCTAACATCACAGCGGTGGCTGTCTTTACCTTATCTCTTGCACTATTATTTAATGCTTTTTTTAAAAGCCATGATTTAAAACTAATTGATAATAATTCTGCATCAAATAATTTAAATTTTAGTAATTTGTCAATTCCACTTTTATCGCTCTCGATGCTTTTTTTCTATTTGTTTTTTAATTCATTTAGTATTCATTCTAATATTAATGCAAACTTTAATCTCTTCGTATTACACGCACTATTTCTTTTATTCATTGTTAATACAAAAGAGCACATACTTCTATACATAAAAGCCTATATTTTATTAGCAGTTGTCATGGCAACATGCGGAGTTATTGCTCAACTGATAGTGGAAACTGGCTTAAATCCTGATGGATCCTATATTAATTTAGGTGAATTAACTAATGGAGCATACTCTAGAGATAGAGGCAAAGGGTTTAGTTATGTTTTTCCTTATAAACTAGGGTTAATTCTTACAGGAGACGGTACATTTAGTTATGGTGGATTTAGTTTTTATAGAATTAGTGGGTGGGCACATGAGCCTACAAGCGCTACTTTATTTGTAGCTCCAGCTATATTGCTATTAATACATAGCAATATAATTAGCAATAATTTATACAGATATTTTAGTTTGATTATGCTGATAATTTTTTGGTTATTTGCAATGGCAGTTGGCTCAATAATGGCATTTATTATTTTGTACAGTTTGTTGGGCTTAACTACTTTGCACATTAAATATTTTCCTAAAAAATTATCTCTTTTAATATTAGTAGGATTTGTTGTGGTATCTCCTATTCTTTTGTTTTTCGCTGACTCAATATTTAGTGCGGAAATTATGATGTCTAAATTTAGTTTTGAATCTCACACTATGAGTGTTGCCATTGATAATTTAACTTGGTTTATACCTGACGAGAATAAATCAACAACCTATTATTTGACACACCTTTTCTTATGGATAAATATCTTTATTTTTCTTTATGTATCTTTAGTTGGTATAATCTCAAAAAGATTTATTGATGTAAATTCATTGATTTTGTTTTATTTAATTTTGCACTCAATGAAGGGCTCACAAGAAAGTGTTTTTGTATTAATTTTTATGTTTTTTTGGTTCTATGTCGCATATTTTGCAATTGAACTTGAAAAAAATTGAATCTTAACTATAACTAAGGGGATTTAGGTTGAAGAATTTGGAAAAGGGTAGAGATTTTATTGATTTTTTAATTTTAGTATATAGAAGGCAAAAAACCTTCTATTTCTTACTGCTTGTTTTCCTTGCAATGGGAGTCTACTTTAATAATTTTCACAATACAAAGTATAAATTTAATATGGAGCTCCAAGTTTCATTAAAAGATAATTACTTTGATACTGATAATTTTCAAAGACAGTTAAATAAAACTGTCAATGAAATTAATTCAGTTGATGGAGATGGAAGCTCAACAGATCTTGAGGCTTTAAATAATCTTCTATGGTCGAGAGATGAAGTAAGAGTTTTGATAAAAACGCTACCAATGAATGGTATCTTTTTTTCTGAATTAGCGTCTGAGTATATTAAAAACTCTGACTTGGCTGATCAAGCAAATGTTGAATCAAGAATTAACGGTTCATTATCTTATAAAGATAAAGGTGATTATGGTCTTATTGTTTTTGCTTCTTTAGATGATCTTGAATTAGGTCAATTTCTTGAAAAAAACTTCATCAATATTATGGAAAAACATATTTCAAATAGGATGAAAACTCATTTATTAAATTTAAAAATTAATGCTCTGACGCTTTTTGAAAGTAAAGCGAATATTGCTATTAATAAAAGAGTTTTTCTAACTAAAGAAGATGATAAGATTGATCAATTATTAGCAGATCCAATACGTAATAGTATTTACGCAGATTCTTATTATTTTATCGATTCAATGCAAGTCCCTGAATACAACCTGGCCTATATTGATAATACTCAAACATCGATATCTAAATCTAATCGAATAAATCCTCTCTTTGTTTATGTATTTCTAATTTTTATAGCATTGTTCTTCCATATTGTTATTTCAATTTTCATTGATCTATTAGATCAAATTAAAAAAAGAATTGATGAGTAATAGGCAATTTAGAGGTTTTTAGATTATGTGTGGAATTTTAGGCTTTGCCTCTGATCAAGTTGTTAAAAATTGTAATAAAATTCTTGATGGTGCAGAACTTCTAAATCATCGAGGCCCTGATGATTCTGGTGACTGGTTGTCTGCAGATGGTCGAATTGGTTTCGCACATAGAAGACTATCTATTGTTGATTTAACTAATAGAGGTCGACAGCCGATGACTGATTTTAATAATCGTTTTACGATAGTTTTTAATGGGGAAATTTATAATTACCCAGAATTATTTGCTAAATTCTCATCTAAAGGATACAAATTTAATTCAAAGACTGATACTGAAGTAATTCTTGCTGCTTATCAAGAATGGGGAGAAGATTGTACTTCGCATCTCAATGGTATGTTTTCCTTTGCAATTTTTGACTCAATAAATAATACGTTATTTCTTTCTCGAGATAGAGCTGGGGAGAAGCCTCTTTTTTATGGATTTAATGAAGGCGTTTTACTTTTTTCATCTGAAATTAAAGCAATTCTATACGACCAATCTATTAAACGAATAGTCAATAGCGATTCACTTGATTTTTACCTTTCAATGGGTTTTATTCCTGGTGAGAAGTGTATTTTTAAGAACATAAAAAAACTACCTGCTGCTAGTTCTCTGCTATTTAATCTAGAAAGTAAAAAAATTAAAGTATGGAAGTATTGGAGACCTTTTAATTATCAATCTTCTGAAAATAATTTAAATTCTTTAAGCGAATCTGAATTATTGGATAAATTTGAAGATTTATTAGAGGAGTCTGTGAAAAAGCAAATGGTTGCTGATGTTGATGTTGGGGTGCTATTAAGCGGTGGTGTTGATTCAAGTTTAATTACAGCGATGGCTTGTAGAAATAGTGATCGAGTTAAAACTTTCACAGTTGGATTTCCTGGGTTTAATAAATTAGATGAGAGAGGGCATGCTAGATTAATTGCAAAACATTTTAATACTGATCATACAGAGCTTGCAGCTGAAGAAATAAACTCTGATTTACTTATTAAGCTTGCATCTCAATTTGATGAGCCAATTATCGATTCATCAATGTTACCAACTTATCTTTTATGTGAATTGGTGCAAAAGCATTGTAAAGTTGTTCTAGGTGGTGATGGGGCTGATGAATTATTTGGAGGTTATGAGCATTATAGCCGTATGCTTTGGATGAAAGATAATTTAAATTTTATCCCAAAAGTATTTAAAAGTGTAATTAGTAGTTTTTCAACAATGACATTACCTCATGGCTTTAAAGGAAAGAATTGGCTGCAAAATCTTGACGTGGATTTTCAGAATGAAATACCTTTAATAGCATCTTATTTTGATGTTCATGCGAGAAAAAACTTAATGAGGCATGTAAATGAGGATTGGGATACTTCTTCTGAAGGTTATTTTCAGAAAATTAATTTACAAAATGGAGATATTTTAAAGCGTTCTTTGCATATGGATTTTACAAATTATTTAGCAGAAGATATACTAGTTAAAGTTGATAGAACAAGCATGATTAACTCTTTAGAAGTGAGGTCTCCATTTCTGGATAAAAATATCATTGAATTTGCTTTTAATGAAGTTCCTTCTCACCTTAAAGCAAATTCAAAAGATAAAAAAATTTTTTTAAAACAATTATCAAGCAGAATTCTACCCCCTCAATTTGATAGATTAAGAAAACAAGGATTTGATATACCAATTAATGATTGGCTAAAAAAAGGACCATTAAGAGATTTCTTTTATAATGTACTTTTAGATCCTCAAACTATTTTTGATAAAAAAATAGTAAAAAAATTATTAAGATATCAGGATATAGGCTTAAATAATGGGGAGCGTCTTTTTGCATTAGTGATGTTTGAATTATGGAGAAGAGAATATAAAGTTTCTTTCTAAAAAAACAAAAAATATGAAATTAGAATTATTAGAAATTTTACGTTGTCCAAAAAGTAATCAACTATTATCTTTTGTTCAAAAAGAGAACATTACTCAGGACCTTGATTCAGGTTTTCTAGTCAGTCAGGATAATAATTATAAGTATTCGGTTGTGAGTGGGATACCACGATTTGTTTTGGAGAATAACTATGCAGATAGTTTTGGAATGCAGTGGAATCTATATGCTAAAACTCAATTAGATAGCCATACTGGGTTGAATATTTCAGCTAATCGTTTCTGGAAAGCTACAGGCTGGAGCAAAAATGAGTTAAAAAATAAGTGGGTTCTAGATGTAGGATGTGGTTCGGGTAGATTTGCTGAGATAGCACTTAATGCAGGTGCAAAAGTTGTAGCTCTAGATTACTCATCTGCCGTTGATGCTTGCAAGAGAAATTTTTTAAATCATCCAAATTTATATGTAGTTCAAGGCGATATTTACGAATTACCATTTGATTTAGATACATTTTCCTATGTCTATTCTTTGGGAGTTCTTCAGCATACTCCTGATCCTAAAAGTGCTTTTATGGCCCTACCTTTAGTGTTAAAAAAAGAAGGTAAGATTTGTGTAGATTATTATGAAAAGTCTTTAAAAAGCATGTTGCTTCCAAAGTATTGGTTAAGGCCAATAACTAAAAGGATACCAAATCAAAAATTATTTAGTTTTTTGAAAAAAACTACACCTTTTCTTTTGTATTGCAGTGTTTTAATTAGTAAATTACCATTAATTGGTAATACTCTTAAACGAGTAGTTCCTGTCGCTAATTATCATGGAATTCTTCCTTTAAATACTCAACAGCATCTTGAATGGTCCTTATTAGATACTTTTGATTGGCTTTCTCCAGAACATGATCATCCACAAACTTCTAAAACTATAAGGCAATGGATGAATGACGCTAATATACGAGATATTGAAATTCTAAAAGCTGGACATTTAGTGTCTCGTGGTAAAAAATAATACTGATTCAAGCAAGATGATTATTGGTATAGATGCCAGTAATTTAAGACAAGGTGGAGGCCTTACTCATCTCATTGAGCTATTAGCTGTTATTAGGCCTGAGGTGCATAATTTTCAGAGAGTTATCGTGTGGGGCGATGAAGGCACACTTAACAAGTTAATTAGTGAACCTTGGCTTATTAAAATTTTTCCAAAAGAATTCCAAAAAAGTTTCCCCTATCGTTTTTTTTGGCAACGTTTTAAAATTTCTAGTTCGGCTAAAGATCATGAGTGTGATTTGTTATTTATTCCAGGCGGAAGTTTTAGTTGCTCATTTAGGCCTATAGTAACAATGAGTCGAAATATGCTTCCTTTTGAATGGACGGAGGCTAAGAGATATGGTTTTTCACTAATTACTTTAAGAATAATAATTTTAAGGTGGCTTCAGTCTAGAAGTTTTCGTTCTGCTAATGGAGTAATTTTTCTAACAGACTATGCAAAGAATAATGTAACCAAAGTTACAGGTAGATTAACAGGTGTTCATTCTATTATTCCTCATGGGTTGAATGAGAGATTTCAAATTGAACCAAAAGAACAACTTGAGATTTCGAGCTATAATGATCAAAATCCTTTCCAGTTGTTATATGTTTCTATTATTGATCAATATAAACACCAATGGCATGTGATCGATGCTGTAGCCCAGTTGAGGGATTTAGGATATCCAGTTGTGCTTAATCTTGTAGGGCCAGCATACCCTTCTTCCTTAAAGCGTTTATCAAAAAAAATTGATATGATTGATAAAAAAAAGACATTTATTAAATATCATGGTTCAATCCCATACAATGATTTACATAGCATTTATAAAAAATCTCATCTTGGTATTTTTGCATCAAGTTGTGAGAATATGCCAAATATATTAATAGAAACTATGGCTGCAGGACTCCCAATTGCTTGTTCAAATAGAGGTCCAATGCCTGAAGTTCTTGGAGATGCAGGGTTATATTTTAATCCTGAATCTCCAAATGAGATTTTCAATGCACTTGAAAGCTATATTACTAATCCGTTGTTAAGATATGAGAAGGCAAGCGCAAGTTTCTCCAATGTTCAAAAATATGCATGGACAACTTGCGCTAAAGATACTTTCACTTTTTTAGAAATTGTTCTATCAAATCATAAAAAATCTTTATGTGCGGAATAGTAGGAACATTTGGAGGTAATACCGAGCTTATACAGCAAGCTTGTGCAGCCATAAAGCATAGAGGGCCAGACGATTCAGGTATTTTTTTTGATAGCAAAATAAATATTGCATTGGGCCATCAGAGACTTTCTATTCTTGATTTATCTAATTTTGGTCATCAGCCAATGATAAGTGATGATAAACAAGTAGTTATTGTTTTTAATGGTGAAATATATAATTTTATTGAACTAAGATCAAGTTTAGAGAAAGAAGGCTATATTTTTAAAGGAGATTCTGATACTGAGGTTCTCTTAAATCTATATCTTGCTCATGGTAAAAAAATGTTAACAATGCTGAATGGCATTTTTGCATTTGCAATTTTAGATATTAGTTCTGAGGTTCTTTTTGTCGCAAGAGACTCTCTAGGAGTTAAGCCATTATATTACTCTTCAGAAGGGGGTATTTTTTCTTTTGCAAGCGAGATCAAAGCTTTGCTTGAATTTAATTCTATAAATAAAGAGCTTAATACAGAGGCTATTAATCGGTACCTTGCATTTTTATGGTGCCCTGGAGATGGAACGCCAATCAAATCTGTTAAAAAATTATTACCTGGTGAGGCATTAATTGTAAAAAATGGTCAAATCAAAGAAAAATGGAAATGGTATCAACTTCCTATATTTCGTGGAATACGACCTAATTTAAATGAAACAGAAGCAATTCTAGGAACTACTAATCATTTAAGACAGGCAGTTCATAGACAAATGATCTCTGATGTTCCATTAGGCGCCTTTCTTTCTGGGGGATTAGATTCTAGTTCAGTTGTTGTATTTGCACGAGAGTTAAATCCAGATATTAAATGTTTTACAATTAAAACTGAAGGTGGACAAGACAAGGGTTTTATTGATGATTTACCTTATGCAAAAAAAGTAGCCAAGCATTTAAATGTCAGTTTGGAAGTGGTAACAGTTGACTCAAAAAAAATAGCCGAAGACCTTCAATCTATGGTTATCCAGCTGGATGAACCATTGGCTGATCCTGCGTCACTTAATGTTCGTTATATTAGTCAATTGGCAAAAGATCAAGGTATTAAGGTGCTTCTTTCTGGGGCTGGAGGTGATGATATATTTACTGGTTATCGTCGTCATTATGCGTTAGAAGTTGAGAAGTATTGGAGTTGGTTGCCAAAAAATATTAGGGGATTGATGGAAAGCACCTCTGTACATCTCAATAATAATAAGCCTATCCAACGAAGATTATCAAAACTATTTAATGGTGCAAGCCTTGATAATGATGAAAGGTTAATAAATTATTTTAGATGGACTAGTGATGTAACTATAAAGTCACTTTATTCACCTGCAATGCAAGAACTGATGAAGGATAGTGACGCTAATTTTCCAATGAGTGATTTCATTCCAGAGCTTTCATCAAATATTTCAAGATTAGATCAAATGCTTGCTATTGAACAGCGTTTTTTCCTTGCAGATCATAATTTAAATTATACTGATAAGATGTCTATGGCAGTTGGTCTAGAGGTTAGAGTTCCTTTCTTGGATAAAGATTTAATTGAATTCGCATCCCATATTCCCAATAAATATAAACAAAGAGGACATGAGGGTAAGTGGGTATTAAAAAAAGCTATGGAATCATATTTACCTAAAGATATAATATATCGTCCAAAGTCTGGATTTGGAGTGCCATTAAGAAGGTGGTTAAGAGAAGATTTAAAAGAACTTTTAGGAGATCTTTTATCAGTAGATAGTTTAAATAAAAGAGGCTTGTTTTCAGCACAATCAGTTCAGAAGCTTATATCTGATAATGACAATGGTAAAATTGATGCAAGTTATGCGTTATTATCATTACTTTGTATTGAGATATGGTGTCGTGCATATATTGACAAGTAGACTAAAAAAATATTATTAATAAATACTTAAGGCTTAATTTTTGAAACAAATTCTTCAAAACCTCTCTAATGGAGAAACAACTGTATCTGAAGTGCCTTGTCCACAAGTCATTGAAGGCTCAGTTCTCATTAGCTCAAGTAATTCATTAGTTTCGGCAGGGACTGAGCGAATGCTTATAGATTTTGGCAAAGCAAATATGCTTGATAAGGCTCGACAACAGCCTGATAAGGTGAAATTGGTTTTAAATAAAATAAAGAATGATGGTCTGCTTACTACAATAGATGCTGTTCGTTCTAAGTTAGATCAACCCCTACCTCTTGGTTATTGTAATGCTGGAGTGGTCTTAGAGACAACTGTAGAAGGCTTTTCCATTGGTGATAGAATTGTCTCAAATGGAAATCATGCAGAAGTTGTAAGGGCTTCTAAAAATCTTTGTGCAAAAATTCCAGATAATGTAGATGATGAATCTGCTGCTTTTACAGTCCTTGCTTCTGTAGGTCTTCAAGGTATAAGGCTTATTCAGCCTACTTTGGGAGAATGTTTTGTTGTCACTGGTTTAGGACTTGTGGGCTTATTGTGTGTTCAAATGTTGCATGCTAATGGATGTAGAGTTTTAGGTATTGATTTTGATTCAAAAAAATGCGAACTTGCAAGAAAATATGGAGCTGATACAGTCGACCTTTCAAAAAATGAAGATCCTATTTTGATTGCAAAAAGATTTTCAAATGGAAGAGGTGTTGATGGCGTTATAGTTTCAGCCTCAAGTGAATCTGACTTAATAATGCATCAAGCAGCAGAAATGTGTCGTCAAAGGGCTCGTATTGTTTTAGTTGGTGTTGTTGGTCTAAATCTTCGCCGAGATGATTTTTTTAAAAAAGAAATTACATTTCAAGTCTCTGCATCATATGGCCCAGGCCGATATGATTCATTTTATGAAGAAAATGGTAATGATTACCCTATTGGCTTTGTGCGTTGGACAGAACAGAGAAATTTTGAAGCTGTTTTAGAAATGATGTCAAAAGGAGTATTAGATGTTAAGTCTTTAATTACGCATCGTTATAGCATCGAAAATGCTATCGAAGCTTACTCTTTACTAAATGACTCATCAGCATTAGGAATTATTTTAAGTTATCCAAAACTTTCTAAGAATAACTTAAAAAAATCAAAAATTACTTTGGTTAAATCAAAATCTTTAATGATAGAGCCTACTTCGCCAAATGTTGGCTTTATTGGTGCAGGAAACTATGCTTCTCGAATACTTATTCCAGCTTTTAAAGAGGCGGGTTGTATCCTTAATACTCTCGTGAGTAGTGGTGGAGTTAGTGGCGTTCATCACGGAAAGAAAAATGGTTTTATTTCAACTTCAACAAATATTTCTGACCTTTGGAATAATGAAGTTAATACAATTGCTATTGCTACTAGACATAATAGTCATGCTAAACAGGTTGTCGAGTCTCTTAGTAACGGTAAAAATGTTTTTGTAGAAAAGCCATTAGCTATAACATTGGAAGAAATTGATTTAATCGATGATGCTTATGGGGCTGCTATTACCTCCACTGATGTTAGATTGATGGTTGGCTTTAATAGAAGATTTGCACCCCATATAGTCAAAATGAAAGACTTGTTAAGTAAACAAAAATCACCTAAATCAATTATTATTACAGTTAGTTCTGGCGAAATTCCTAAGGATCATTGGGTGCAAGACAATTTAATAGGTGGTGGAAGAATTATTGGAGAGGGATGCCACTTTATAGATTTGATGCGGCACTTAGTAGGCTATTCAATTGAAGGTTTTCAAGCGACGATGGTTGGCGGTGGCCTTGATAATGAAGTAAGAGAAGACAAGGTAAGTATTACACTGACCTTTAAAGATGGTTCGTTTGGTACTATTCATTATTTAGCTAATGGAGGAAATGAATATCCTAAGGAGCGCGTTGAGGTTTTTTGCGCAAATTCTGTCTTAAAGATGGATAATTATCGAGTTTTAAAAGGCTATGGCCACCCCAACTTTAAAAGTCTAAAATTATATAAACAGGATAAAGGTCAAAAAGCATGTGTACAAGCTTTTTTAGATTCAATTCGTGAAGGAAAAGATTCACCAATACCATATGATGAATTAATGGAGAGCTCTCGTATTTCTATTGAAATTGCAAATTCTCTTCGAAAGTCATAAAGAACATTATTGATGAGAAGGTTCATTTTCAAGTGTTTTAGATACTGGCATACTATACGCCATCTTAAGTTAGTTCAAATATTTGCTAGAGCAAAGTTTTTTCTACCTAATTTTAAGGTTCATCAGGTTAGAAAAAATGAGTTAAGAATATTGGCTGGTTTATGGACTAAACCAGCTGTCCGAAGTCCTCGAATGGTAGATCAAAATACCTTTAATTTTTTAAATGAAACGCATGAAATCAATCGTAATGATTGGAATAGCTCTAGCATTTCAAAACTTTGGTTATACAACTTGCATTACTTTGATGATTTAAATGCATACGGCTCCTCATCTAGAAGTGACTGGCACTATTTGTTAATAAATAGGTGGATAGAGGAAAATTTACCTTTTAAAGGAAATGGTTGGGAGTCTTACCCTTCTTCATTAAGAATTGTAAATTGGATTAAATGGTCACTTAATGGTAACTTATTAAAGGAAGACTGGGTTAATTCTCTTGAAATTCAAGTTCGCATGCTGTCTGTAAATATGGAAAAACATCTTTTGGGTAACCATCTTTTTGCTAATGCAAAAGCTTTAATCTTTGCAGGTTTATTTTTTAAAGGCAAAGAGGCAGATCAGTGGTACCAAAAAGGCAAAAAGATACTTGAAAAAGAACTAGAAGAGCAAGTTTTATCTGATGGTGGTAATTTTGAGTTGTCTACAATGTACCATTCAATTTTTTTAGAAGATTTACTAGATTTAGTTAATCTTCATCAAACTTATAATCATGAGCTTCTAAATGGGCTAGAGCAAAAAATACCTATGATGTTTAACTGGTTAAAAACCATGTGCCACCCTGATGGTGAAATATCATTTTTTAATGACTCAGCTTTTGACGTTGCACCTTCTGTCAAAGAAATAGAAAATTATGGGGTAAAACTTAAACTTTTAGAATTATCAAGTTTTGATAATAAGCGATATCTTGTTAATTTAAGCGAGAGTGGTTTTTCAAGAGTAGCTTTTAAGGATGTAGTGGCATTAATTGATCGTTCTTCAGTTAAGCCTGATTATCTTCCAGCTCATGCTCATGCAGATACTTTAAGTTTTGAACTTTCACTTTTTGGAAGAAGAGTTATAGTAAATTCTGGAACCTCAGTTTATGGTAATTCTGAAGAGCGACAACGTCAAAGAGGAACTATTTCTCATTCCACTGTGGTGGTGGATAGAGAAAATTCAAGTGAGGTTTGGGGAGCCTTCCGAGTTGCTAGACGCGCTAAGGTATTTAATTCTAAGGATACTGATAATGGAGACATAATTACGTTATCTGCTAGCCATAATGGGTATCATCGTCTTAATGGAAAGCCTACTCATAGTCGAAAATGGGAGTTTTCAAATAATTTTCTTATTGTATATGACCTTATATCAGGCAAGGGAAGTCATGAGATAGATGTAGTTTTCCCCCTTCATCCTGAAGTTAAAGTGTTTGATATTAATGAAGATATGGTTGTATTAGGTATATTTGGAAAAAAGATTAATGTTAATTTTGATGGTAATGGATTGTTAGAATTAGAAAAGTCTTCTTATCATCCTGAATTTGGTGCTTCTATTCAAAACTATCAATTACACTATAGGTTAACTGAAAATCTACCAATAAGTGTTAATACAAGGATATCCTGGTGATAAATTCGAATAATAAAAAAGTATTGATTGTTTTTGGTACTCGACCCGAAGCAATAAAGATGGCGCCCTTAGTCAAAGAATTAAAAAAGAAGATGATTGTTAGAGTTTGTGTAACAGCACAACATCGACATTTGCTAGATCAAGTTCTTGAGTTGTTCGAAATTACACCTGATTTTGATTTAGATATAATGAGACCTAAGCAGGATTTATTTGATGTTACTTCAAAGGTGCTAACTGGAATAAAAAATGTTTTAGATGAATGGAGACCTAGTATTGTTCTAGTTCATGGAGATACCACAACTGCAATGGCCACATCAATGGCAGCTTTTTATTTAAAGATACCTGTTGGGCAAATTGAAGCAGGATTACGAACTAATAATATTTACTCTCCTTTTCCAGAGGAATTTAACCGCCAATTAGTAAGTAGAATTGCAGAGTTCCATTTTGCACCTACTGAGAAAGCTAGGAAAAATTTACTAAATGAGCATGTGAATGACGAAAATATTTATGTAACTGGTAATACAGTTATTGACGCACTACTTTCAGTAATTCAAAAGGCAAGGACAACTGATTACTCGGTTGATTTAATAAGACTATTGCCTTTTTTAAGCAATAAAAATCTACCTAAAATAGTTTTAGTTACAGGTCATCGACGTGAAAATTTTGGCCAAGGGTTTGAAAAAATTTGTCAAGCTTTGAGGGAGATTGCTTTGAAACATCTTGATGTTGAAATTATTTACCCTGTTCATTTGAATCCAAATGTTAGGGAGCCTGTTAATAGATTAATATCAAATATTAAAAATATACATCTTATTGAGCCGATGAATTATCTTTCTTTCCTTAAAGTAATGGACGCCTCTTATCTAATTTTGACTGATAGTGGTGGTATTCAAGAAGAGGCTCCAAGTCTTGGAAAGCCTGTAGTCCTCATGAGAGACTCAACAGAAAGGCCAGAAGCAGTTGAAGCTGGAACTGTTATATTAGTTGGTTCCGATAAAGGAAAAATTTTTGAGTCTGTTAATTTTCTTCTTAACAATGATCTTGAATATAAAAAAATGTCAAAAGCTCATAATCCTTATGGAGATGGAACTGCTAGTAAAACTATATGTAAAATATTAGAGGATACATTTAATGATAGTTAGTGTAATTGGTTTAGGATATATTGGCCTTCCAACTGCAGCTCTAATAGCATCTCATGGAATAAAGGTTAATGGTATTGATGTAAATCCTAAAATTGTAAATACTATTAATAAAGGTCAGATTCATATAGTAGAGCCAGATTTAGATAAATTAGTTCAATCTTCAGTACAAAATGGTAATTTAAGTGCCTCAATTCATGCTGAGAAGGCTGATATTTTTATAATTGCTGTTCCGACTCCTTTTAAGGATAATCATAAGCCAGATTTATCATATATTGAGTCTGCAGCAAAAAGTATTGCTCCTTTCTTAGAGAATGGAAATCTTGTAATTTTAGAATCAACATCGCCTGTAGGAACTACTGAAAAAATTAGGGAATGGATTAGAGAGGTTCGGCCTAATTTACTTTTTCCTGAAGGTGATAATAATATTTTAAGTGATGTTTCAATAGCTTACTGTCCAGAGAGAGTATTGCCAGGTAATATATTGCATGAGTTAGTTCAAAATGACAGAATAATTGGTGGCTTATCTAAAACTTGTGCAAAGAAAGCTTTAGAATTTTATAAAATTTTTGTTAAAGCTAATTGCTTAGTAACAGATTCTAGAACAGCAGAATTAAGTAAGCTTGTTGAAAACTCATCGCGTGATGTAAATATTGCATTTGCTAATGAGCTTTCATTGATATGTGATAAATTAGAAATTAATGTTTGGGAGTTGATTAACCTTGCCAATCATCACCCTAGAGTTAATATATTACAACCTGGACCAGGTGTAGGTGGACACTGTATTGCTGTAGATCCATGGTTTATTGTTGACTCTGCTCCTAATGAGGCAAAGATAATTAAACTAGCGCGATTAGTTAATGATCAAAAGCCAAACTTTGTTTTGCAAAAAGTTCAACAAGCAGTGTTAAATACAAGTAAGGATATTTCGAAAATAAGTATTGCATGTTTAGGTTTGTCATTTAAGCCTGACATTGATGATTTAAGAGAAAGTCCAGCATTGGAAATTACTAAAAAGATAGTTAATATGGGCTTTGAAAAGCAATACATAGTTGAGCCTAATATTGAGGGCTTGCCTGCTGAATTAAAAACCAAATCTTCTGAATTAGTCGAATTGCAAAAAGCAATAGCTTCATCAGATATTTTATTACTATTAGTTGACCATGCCTCATTTAAAAAAATGAATCTAGGCTTATTATCTGGAAAACAGATTGTTGATACTAGGGGAACTTGGTCTGAGAAATGAAGATAGTATTTTTTACTTTTTATTTTCCACCTGACTTAAGTGCAGGATCTTTTAGATCAATTGCATTTAGTCAATCTCTAAAAGAGAGGGTTAAGCCTGGGGATAAGATTGATATTATTACTTCTCATCCAAATCGATACAAAGCGCACCTTATAGAAGCCCAAGATATTGAATTCGATGAAATGATTACAATTCATCGAATAAATGTGCCTTCTCATACTGGTAGTATGTTTTCTCAGGGGTATGCTTTTTTGATATTTGCTATTTCTGCATTTAATTTATGTAGAAAAATAAAACCTGATTTTTTGATAGGTACATCTTCAAGATTAATGACAGCTACTTTAACATGGATTTCTGCTAGCTACCTTAAAAAGAGATATTTTATTGATTTGCGTGATATTTTTTCAGAAACAATATCAGATATTTTTATGCAAAAAAATAGACTTCTAGCATTAATAACAAAGCATTTTTTTATTAAATTAGAGAAATATGTTTTAAATTCTGCTGCAGGTGTTAATGTAGTTTCGGAAGGCTTTCCAGAATATTTTGAAAATAATGGTATTGATACTTCAAATTGGTTTTTTTTCCCCAATGGTGTTGATCAAAATTTTGTAGATTTTCCTGCTCAAAAAACTGGACTGAAAAAGAGTACAAAAACTATTTTGTATGCGGGAAATATTGGAAAAGGCCAGGGCCTAGAGAAGGTAATTCCTGTTATTGCAAAAAGCCTAGGCTTTGAGTACCAAATTAAAATTATTGGAGATGGTGGAGCTATTTCTCTATTAAGAGATTTGATTAATAAGGAAAATATTCAAAATGTTGAGTTAATACCTCCAGTTGGAAGAATTGAGTTAACTAAGTATTACTTAGAGGCAGACATTCTTTTTTTACATTTAAATAACATATCTGCTTTTAAAAGAGTTTTGCCATCAAAAATTTTTGAATATGCAGCATTAGGAAGGCCAATAGTAGCTGGATTAAATGGCTATTCTGCTGAGTTTATGAGACAAAATATTCCACATGCTCTAATTTTCCCTCCAGGCGACCCTAAAGGTGCTGTGAAGTGTATTTTAGATTCAACTAATATTAAAGTGTCTAGAAATATAGTAAATGAGTTTGTTAGTAAATACTTGAGAGTCTCTATTATGGATGAGCTAACCCATGAGTTGATTGGCTGCATAGAAGATACAAAATGAAGAGGGCTCTAATTACAGGCTCATCAGGGTTTATTGGTCAAAAATTAGTATCTGCTATTGATAAAGAAAAGTATTCTATTCATGTTATTTCTAGGAATAGGGAGCCAGGACTTGAGACTACTATTTGTGATTTTCAATTCAATCTTATTCCTGATGATGTAATGAATGGAACTGATATAGTGTTTCATTTGGCGGGAGTTGCCCATGATTCTATTATGCATTATGAAGAGTATTTTGAAATAAATGTTAAAGCATCTTCAAGATTAGCCGAACTAGCTGCAATTTCGGGCGTTAAAAGATTTATTTATATAAGTAGTGTTAAATCTGGAGGTGTTGGAGATAACGGTTTATGTATAACTGAACTTGAGCAGGTTGAGCCAGAAGGGGCCTATGGAAGAACCAAACTAAAAGCAGAGCTAACATTATTAGAAATTGGCCACCGAACAGGGATGCATGTTACTATTATTAGACCCTCTCTAGTTTATGGGCCAAATGCTAAAGGTAATCTTCGTCAGATGATGTCAGGAATTAGTAATGGATGGTTTCCACCTTTACCGAAAATTAATAATAAGCGCTCTATGGTTCATATTGATGACGTTGTGAGAGCAATTTTATTTGTAGCTACAAGTGATAAAACTAAAGGTGAAATTTTTAATGTAACTGATGGAGAGCCTCATTCATCTAGAGAGATTTATGAAGTGATGTGTACTATTTTAGGAAAATCGATACCTAGATGGAGTCTTCCTAAATTTCTTTTTAAGTTTCTTGGCTTTTTTAGTCCAACTTTAAAACAAAAACTAGTTAAATTATTCGGTGATGAATGTTATTCCTCAGATAAATTGCAATCTATTGGATTCAAGACTAAGCGAACTCTTAAGGAAATGAATGAAACGTTTTTTTGATTTGATCTTAGCAATAACAATTCTTACTCCTATATTGGTAGTGATGTTTTTTATCGCTATTGCAATTTTTATTACTTCTAAGGGCTCATTATTATATTGGTCAGATAGGGTGGGAATAAATAATACTATCTTTGCAATGCCTAAATTTCGATCGATGATAGATACTACTCCGGCAGTAGCAACTCATTTGTTGACAGACCCTGAAAGGTTTCTCTCTCCAATTGGAGGTTTTATAAGGAGAACAAGTTTAGATGAGCTTCCTCAACTATTCTCAATAATAAAAGGAGATATGAGTTTTGTAGGTCCTCGGCCAGCACTTTTTAACCAAGATGACCTTATTGCTTTAAGGTCTAAAAATGGCCTAGATAAAATTCTGCCTGGATTAACTGGCTGGGCGCAAATTAATGGCCGTGATGAATTAACAATTAATGAAAAAGTTGATCTTGAGGTAGAATACATGCAGAGAAAATCATTTTGGTTTGATTTAAAGATACTATGGATGACATTTTTAAAAGTTCTAAATATGCAAAGCGTTTCTCATTAATCTCATTATCTTAAGACTAGGATTTAAAGTTGACAAATATTTTACAAAATAAGTTACTAAAACTAAATAGAATATTTAAAAAACTTATAATGATTACAGTTGATTCTGTTTTGATCATCTTGGCTTTATATTGTGCATTTGCTTTAAGGCTAGATTATTGGTATTGGCCTGAAAATAATTTAATCTGGGTAATTTTTGGCGCTCCAATAATTGGTATCCCTGTTTTTTATAGCTTTAAACTATATAAATCAGTAACTCGCTTTATAGGAGCTAAAAGTCTTATTTCTATTTTTCAAGCTGTAACTTTGTACTCTGTGATCTGGGGGTTATTGGGTTATATGATTGGTATTGATGGAATACCTAGATCTGTAATACTGATAAACTGGATGCTGACTATTATTGTTATTGGTGGCTCTAGAATATTAGCTCGATGGATCTTTACAAGGCTTGATCCTATAAATTTAATATTAAAAAAGAATGTCATCATTTATGGTGCTGGTTCTGCCGGAAGACAACTTTCGCAAGCTTTGTTATTATCGGGAGAATATAAGCATGTTGCTTATATTGATGATAATTTACTAATTGATAAAACTTATATTAATAATATTCCAGTATTTGCGTTCAGCAAGATTCAGCTACTAATTAATAATAATGATGTTGATGAAGTTTTTCTAGCATTACCCTCTATTTCCCGAAGGCAGAAAAAAGAAATTATTGACAAATTAAATAAATTTCCGTTACTTGTTAGAAGTTTACCAAGCGTTTCAGCACTTGCACAAGGAAAAGTAAAAATTGATGATTTACTAGAAATTGAAGATAGTGATTTACTAGGCAGAGTTCCAGTGCTGGCAAATGAATCACTTTTAAAGATAAATATTTTTGATAAAGTTGTTTTGGTAACTGGTGCTGGTGGCTCGATAGGTTCAGAGCTTTGTAGGCAGATACTTAGTTTAAAACCTAAAACTTTAATTCTTTTTGAGCTTAGTGAATCCTCTTTATATCAAATTGAACAAGAGCTACTTCAATCAACTGACACTAATGTTAAAGTTCTTGCGATCTTAGGCTCTATTAGGGACAAAGCTAGACTTAAAAAAATATTTAATCGTTTTCAAGTTCAAACTATTTATCATGCTGCAGCCTATAAGCATGTTCCATTAGTTGAATTTAATCAATCAGAAGGTGTGCTAAATAATACTATAGGCACTATGGTTGTTGCAGAGGCTGCAATCTCAGCTAATATTGAAAATTTTGTTCTTATCTCTACTGATAAAGCAGTTAGACCAACTAACACAATGGGAGCAACAAAGCGGATAGCTGAATTAATATTGCAAGCTCTTGCTAAACAATCTCATAATACGTGTTTTTCAATGGTTCGCTTTGGTAATGTGCTGGGCTCTAGTGGTTCAGTAATTCCAACATTTAGAAAACAAATAAAAAATGGTGGCCCAGTTACTGTGACAGATAAAAATATTGTGCGATACTTTATGTCAATACCTGAAGCTGTTGAACTGGTAATTCAATCTGGTGCAATGAGCAAAGGGGGTGAGGTATTTGTTTTAGATATGGGAAGCCCTGTAAGAATTTATGATTTAGCAGTGAAAATGATTAAAATGAGTGGGTTAAAAGTGTGTGATGAGCAAAATCCTGAGGGAGATATTGAAATAGCTTATACAGGCCTTAGGCCTGGAGAGAAGCTTTATGAGGAATTGCTGGTTGGTGACAATGTTTCTTCAACACAGAATAGCTTAATTATGAGCGCTAAAGAGAAAATGATAGATTGGGATGTACTTAGGCCAATTCTAAATAGACTCCAAGAGTCCGCATTAAGTTCTGATCAATCCAATATTAGAAGTTTATTAATTGAGATAGTGCCAGAATTTAAACCTCAATCAAAAATAAGAGATTTACTTTATGATGAATAATTTTTTGCAAGCAAAATAGTCTAATAGTGCTTCCTTAAATTCCAATTTTATTGGCAAAGTAATTTGTAGCATCCACATAACCTTTAACACTTCCGCAGTCAAATCTCTTTCCCTTGAATTTATATGCTATGACATTTCCTTTTTTAGCCTGAACATGAAGGGCATCAGTAATCTGAACTTCATTACTATGGTCGGGGGGGATATTTTTTAGAATATTAAAAATATCTGGAGTTAATATATACCGACCAATAATAGCCATATTGCTTGGGGAGTTTTCAGGTTTTGGCTTTTCAACCATTTCATTAACTTTGTATAAGTCACTTGTACCTTCAATTAATTCTCCAGAAATGACCCCATATTTGTTACTTTCATTTATCGGTATTTCTTCAATTGCAATAACTGAACATTGGTATTTATTGTAAATTTTAATCATATTTGAGATCACACCATCAACACAGTCGCAAAGATCATCAGCAAGTATTACTGCAAAAGGCTCATTTCCAATTAATGGCTCTCCAGTGAGAATTGCATCACCCAGGCCTAACATTTCACTCTGACGAACGTAAGTAAAGGTTGAGTTTAAAATAATTTTTTGAATCTCATTTAAATAATGTTCTTTTGATGTTCCTTTAAGTTGAGATTCAAGCTCAAATGCATTATCAAAATGATCTTCAATTGAGCGTTTGCCTCGTCCAGTTACAACTGCCATATTTTTTATTCCAGCAGATAAAGCTTCTTCAACGCCATATTGCAATAGGGGTTTTGTGAGAATTGGAAGCATTTCTTTTGGGACTGCTTTTGTTGCAGGTAAGAATCTAGTTCCATAACCTGCAGCTGGGAAAAGACATTTTTTAATCAATCAAATTACTCCTATTATAAAAAAATTTTGTTACACATATAAATTCACTCGACAGTGACGGAGTGAATTTGAATTTCAGCATGTTTACCAGTACCGTTCCAGTTATAGATTTCTATATCCAATTTCAGCCTAATTCCTTAATATACGATAAAGGATACAGTATCCGTCAACATATGATTTATTCTTTGATCCTGTCGATGAAAGAGGAAGGGTTAGGATATAGAAAGATCAGTTAGAAGCAAAACCAATGGGGATTATAGACACATAGACACATAGACACATAGACACATAGACACATAGACACATAGACACATAAAGGATGTTTATGTATAATTTATCAGTTAAATGAACATATATGGTAGATAAGACATGAAAAAAATATTAATGCTAGCATTCCTTACTTTTACAACAGTCACCAATGCTGAGGTTGGGAAATTTACAATAATTGATTCTGGTAATGATAACGCAATAGGAGGGGTCTACATTTTAAATACCGAAGACGGGTCTATTAAATTCTGTGAATGGGGAACAACAAATTCTGAAATAATTTGCACTGAGTGGTTTGAAGATAAATAATTGTAATCTACTCAACGGTGACTGATTTTGCTAAATTTCTAGGTTTATCAACATCTGTACCTTTAAATAAAGCTACATGATAGCTTAGTAATTGAAGCGGAATAGTAAAAATAATAGGAGCTGTTATTCGCCCTAAATTTGAAGTGATTGGGATAACTTCCAATGCATCCATTGGTATTATTTTTGAATTTTCATCTTCGAACACAATCATTTGAGACCCTCTAGATTTAACCTCTTGCAAGTTAG
>Ga0209482_1000994_pt1 | contig 21495 bp, 21 predicted proteins | sample CoawatmetaG10DNA_FD_187512 | JGI IMG/M metagenome (GOLD analysis project Ga0209482, IMG submission 187512) | Marine microbial communities from the West Antarctic Peninsula - Coastal water metaG104-DNA (SPAdes) (version 2) | ecosystem: Environmental > Aquatic > Marine > Coastal ...
TTAGAATACTGCATCTTAATATTATCTAAAGCCTTACTATAATTATAAGTAATAGAATAATGATTACCTTCATCAATTGATAGCTCACTCAAAAACTTATCAAAAACTCTGACTCCTCCTGAGTCAATTATTCCTAAGGCATTAACTAAAATATTCATAATTAATATTAACTTTTAATAAATTTATAATCTGATTTTTTTTCAGATGATTGAAACCTTAATACAACCAAAGTAATTCCAAGGAATAAGAATGGAGCTACAGATCTATGAGCAAGATATGTTCCTAAAATTAATAGCATTAAAAACTTAAATTTACGATAAATTTTATATTCAATATTTAATCTTTTTAATGGCATTATAAATGCAAGTATAAATAATAAAATTCCTATCATACCGCTATCATAAATCATTCTTATAATGCTAGAATTGGGATTTATAACACGTGGTGGATTGGCCTGCCAATAATAATTATTAATTATTGAGGAACTTCCTAAGCCATTTCCAAAAAACAAATGAAAAAAGTTTAATTCCTTTACTTCAAGCCATAAATGCCACACAGGATAAATATTATTCATTGAAACCTTTAAGGCTGAAGTGATTACTTCTCCTCTTGATAAAGAATCATAGACTGTCAAAAAACCAATGTAATATCCTGATAATCGATATGAAGAATTTGTATAAACTGAAATACCCAGAATGATTATTAAAAACATAAATATAAAAAATAACTGTTTTTTTAGTTTTAAATCTATTAAGTAAAACATTATTAAGAGAATAATTGAAAACATTATTCCTAACATCGCTGAGAATGACTCAGTTAATAACATTGCAGTTGTTATTAATATCAACCAATAGAAAGTTAGTTTCTTTTGTTTTTGCCAAATATCTCTTAATGACAAAATACCTATACATAGAAGTAAATAAACAAAAGCATCTCTAGGCTCGCCAGCGATTCCATGAAACCTAGTTCCTGGATACTGAGTATCCGCAATATGCCTTCCTATTCCATGGTAATAAAGATTTAATGTATTCATCCATTCAGGGATAGGATTATGTAATACATACATTAAAAATAAGTCAAAAAAGCCAAATAATATACAAAACAAAAAGAGAGCATTAAACCATCTAAAAAAGTAATCTATGTCTACTTTTTTTACAAGAATATATTGAGCTAAAATAACAAAATATATAAAATAATATAGGGCTATAAAATACTCAATAAAAGGGCGATTTGAAGCTCCTTGAAAAAAATCTACAAAAACATTGATTTTTAAATCTTCTGGTTCAAAATCATGGAAGAAAGTTAAGGTATACGTTCCAGTGAAATATCCAACTATTCCAGTTAAAGTAATAAAAATAAAATAATATGTATAGAACAAACTGGTCGAAGATAAAGGATTAAAAAATTTAATTTTTAATGAAAGTAGAACTTTAAAAGATAATAAAATAAGAACTATCAATTGAAACACTCTGCTAATGTTTCCAGTAATACCAGAGATATTTTGTGGCACTATTACAAAATAAAGAAGCGGCTCAAATAAAACAGACCAAATGTAAATTTTAGTTAGGATTGAAACTTGAGATTCATTATTTTTCAAATTTTGCATTTTTTATCTAATAACCCTAAAGAAGGCTATTTTTTTATTGATTGCCATGGGAATATAAACCCTCTCCACTCACCAATAAGGGAATATGGCTCTGATTTTAATCCATTTTTAAAGTGTGCTATCCCCTTTGGTGTTGACTCATCTAGTCCACCAATATCAAACCAATCACACCCAATACTTTTTGCATGAAGAATTGACTCCCATAAAAGTAAATAATTAACTTGTAAATCACGCCCAACTTTTCCAGATATTCCTATGAAATAAGTTGTTGTATCACCGTGACGAACACTTACTAAAATGCCACAGCAACTTTCAATACTTTTTGAAGCATCAGTATTTGCTATAAAAATATTAAACTGCCATTCTTTTGCTTTTTTTTGCTTCGAAAGAGCTAATATTAAAGAGTCTGATATCCCAGTAAATTCATTTTCTTCTTTAAACTCATTATATCGTTTTAATAATATCTCTAGGTTTTCAATACTTCCTTCTATTTTAGAAATATTTATATTTGAGCCTTGAGCTTTTCGAAGACTATAACGCCACTTCTTTTTTAAGCCCATTAATAATTGATTTTCGCTATGAACAAGAGATACAAATCCTGAAGCATATGGGATTATAGATAGTCTCTTAAGGTTACATTTATTTAAAAACTGGCTAACTTTCTCTAAATTATTAACCTCTGGCGCAATTTGAATAAAGAACCATTTTCTTTTTTTAAACTCTTCAAACAAAGCAGATAAAACATAAATAAATTCCTTGGAATTTTCATACTCACCTATCATCATTGGTCCACGATTCATTCTGGCAATTCCACCAAAAAAAGGAAGCTTTAGTGATAAAACCTGAACTAGTCCAACAGGCCTTCCATTTTCATTAGAAACAAGAAGCCTATATACCTTCCATTTACTTACTGCAGTTTTCGCATCCCCATATTGCCAAAACTGGGGCATATTAGTTTTGTGGCAATTATGTATATGTTCTTGCCATTCAGAATAAGATACTTCTTTTATAGAATACATCTTATATCCTCCTAATTTTTGATCTTAGTTTCTTTGAGTTAATCGAACCATGCACCGGTAAAAAAATACAGGACAAGCGAAGTTTTATAGCTACTTTATGGAGTTCTGGCTCTTCCAAAACCTCAGGAGGTAGATCTGGCCATGTTGAAACTGGTATTTTTGAATTTTCAAAAAAATTAAAAATATTTTCAGCAGTATTTTTACTTAAATTAATTTTAGCTAGATAAGGTGTATATTTTATCTTAGTTTGTTTTATTATTAGATTTTTTAGAGAAATATTAGCATTAATAGACTCATTCCAGTTCATTTGAATTTTTTTTCTATGAATTGCTTCTGACTCCAAATTAAACATAATGCTTAACAATTTTTGTGCTACTTTACTCATTTTAGGGTGAGGTAACTTATTAATATTTATAATATCAATATTATTATTAAAAACTTGCCTCTTATGAAGCAGTTGTAATCCCATTTTTTGTATTAATCTTTTAGATAACCACTTCAAGGGAGCAAGCTTTGAAGGCTTGCCTTCGTTAATTAATGAATAATAAATAGTTTCAAAACCTGAACATTCTAAAAACTCATTTGTTAATTTATTAGGGCCAGTATTTCGAGTAACCAAAATGGCTCCATCTGGAATACTAAGAAACTTATGAGGACTATAAATTACAAAATCACCATGATTACCAATTTTACTCTCGGGCTTTAAACAATGTACAGAATCCTCAATAAGCCAAGCTTTATTTTTTTTTGCTAAGTTGCTTAAACCTTCACAAAATAAAGGCTCTCCAAAATAATTAACATACAAAATAACGTCTGGAGCATGATCTTTAAGGATTTTGTTACAATTTTTCAGATCAGGCATTCCATTAGAAAGAATGGGATAAAAAGAAAGTTTTACACTTAAAGATCGAATTGCAGTTGTAGCTTCATTACAAAAATAATCAGGAAGCCATACATTAATATTATTTTTATCACTTGTTAATAACCTAAACTTAATGATTAAATAAATTGACCAAGTGGTTCGTGAAAACCAATAGCCTTTATCTTTTTTTCCCATCCATCCACTAGCCAATTTGTCTAATGATAGTGGTTTATTTATTATTGCTTTAACAATATTAATCCATTTAGGTAATGGCGCAATAGTAAAGTCAATCATTTAATCTATTCCGAGACCACGAATCTAATTTTTTTCTGGAATAAATATAACGAAAATCAGCAAACCCATCTAAAAAAGCACCTAATAATTTATTGTTAAATATTTTATATTCATTATTCAAATTTTGACTCGCTGCGGCATCTCTTCGAATTGCCATTGGAGAAATATGATTAATATTATTGCCTCTTAAACCAGAATAAACAAAACCAAATTTACTGCTTGCAAGTAATAGTGCATCTTTACCAAAACTGCTAATATCTCCAAACGTATATGCAAAATGATTCAGCTCTATATCTAAATTAAGCTCTATCTCTTTAGAGCTTAGTAATATTTCATCAACCATTTCACCTTTAGAATTACATTCACTTAGCCTTTTGTGTGTTTTGGTATGATGACCAATTGTATGTCCTTGCTCAATCAAAGCAGCTAAGTCTGGCCATTGTAGATTTCTCCATTTTTTAGGTATATCTTGTAGATTTGAATTCGGAATTATATGATCAGAAATAAATTTTCTTGCATCTGAAGATTCTTTAATTTTAGTGAACTCTGAAATAATAAAAAAAATAGCCTTAATGCCCAAAGGATTTAATATTTTTTCAGCTACAGCTCTATTACTTAAAAATCCATCATCAAATGTTATGAGGAGATTGTTACCTATAATTGGAATATTTTCTAACAACATCGACTCAAACTGCAAAGGAGTTATGATATTCCAATCTTTTTTTAACCATACTAATTGTTTATAAAAATTATCTTCTTCATCAACTGGAACATCGTGGTAAAGAAGAACTCTGAGTCTATTTGGACTAATAAAACCTAATTTACACCCAATCTGACGTATTACCTTTTGAATAGGCCTCGTTATTATTAGTAATTGATGATGTAAAGACATATAAAAATAAATCAATCAGGGTTTAAAGTCTTATTTTTAGAAAGCCTCTCAGCAACTTTTTTTCCACTTAACATTGCCTCATCACTCCAAAGATAAGCCCACATACCGTAACGACCAAATGGAATAATGTCAAATTTCTTTAGGTAATCATGGATAATTTTAATAGCTGCTTTTCGCTCTTTATCAAAAATTACATAGGCATACTTAATATCAACTGTATCAAGATAAATGATTTCATCAGATTCTTTTAATATATCAGCTTTAATTAGATCTTTAACAACACGATCTGTTAGATTTTCTCTACTAGTTGGTAATGGGTTGTCATTACCGTATGCTATCTCCGCAGATATTGAACTGGTCCCAATAGGGGCGACATTATCAGATTGATTGAAAGGAAAGCTAACTCGAACAAAAGAAAACTCTTTTTCAAGATAGTAAATCCAATTTTTATCAGTTATTTTGGGTCTTTTAACTCCAATATTAACTACAAACATAGAGTTAGTTTTAAGTTTAGAAGCTGCATCCATAACACTGAGGGGAGCATCAGGAATAATTTTAATTAGCTCAGGCAAAGGAATTGAACTTAGAATAGTTTCGTATGAGATCAGCTCATTGTGATTAAATTCAATTTCTTTTTTATACACATCTATCTTAGTTGCTTCCATTCCAACCTTAATACGGCCTTTACATTTATCAGTAAGCTGTCTTCCAATATATCCATAGCCCCCTTTTTTTGGATATCGGTATGACGCATTAATACCAAACCCTTTAGTTTGATCTTCTAGAGATCCTTTTACAACTTCTTCTTTTGAAGGCTTAGGATGACGGACATTCACCCAATCTGTTGTAAGATTTTTAGCATTTATTCCCCAAAATTTTTGGCTATAAGGAATCATAAAATGTTCAGCTATACCTTTACCAAACATATAATAAATCCAATCTTCGTAGTTAGAAATACTATCACTGTTAACAAAATTATTTTCTATAAAGCCTTCAACACAATCTCTCACAATATTATCCGGCAAACCAAAAGTGTTAGCCTGAAATGGATATCTAGTCATAGACCCATGTGAAACAATCCATGCATTTCTTTCACGAACTTCCATATTTACTTGAAGTTTCTCCATCAAGCTCAATATGTACTTATTTTTAGTATGCATAACATGAATACCTTCATCGAAAATAAAGCCATCCTGTTCATTGGAGCTTGCTTGGCCACCTGGTGTATTACTTTTTTCATAAATCAGACCTTCTCCATGATAACAAGCACTTAATCCAGATAGCCCACCCCCAAGTATAATAATTTCTTTACTCATATTTATATTCCAAATTTAACTAAAAAAAACCTACTTTAATTTAAATAGATAACGCACCTTTAACAATCTATGGTAAATTTTTGATAACCACATCCTAAAATTTCTAAGTTGAAGAGGTGAAAATATATAAAACGCAAGATAGAATAAAAAAGATGGTAGCCTGGTTATTATAGGGGCAAACTTAACCCCAAATCCTACACGTCTATAAATTATTTTCTGCAATGAACTTAACTCATTTTCTGATAAATTTTGGTTAATAGATATGTTGTGAATTAAATCAGACATTGCTGCATAAATCTTAATAAGAAGGATTTTTGTGATTTTTATATTCTTCTCATTCAACTCAAGCCTTAAAAAATCTGCAAGCAGCTGTATATCAGAGTGAGATGAAAATTTGGAAATTGCTTCAAAATGTATTCTTCGAGAAACAGATGCTTGGATATCTATAAATTCTGAAGATTGACTTGAATTATGCTGCCTCTGAAGTAAATGAAACTCAGGAACTATAGCTGCGTTATATCTTTGCAAAGCAAGACGAGTAGTGATCTCAAAATCTTCAGCTCTTAGATAACTCTCATCAAAACCACCAGCTTCAATAATTACTTTAGTTTTAAAAGCAATTGAAGGGTGCCATATTGGACAAATACCAATCAAAACATAGCCTAAAAATGACCCATAATTATCTAATGTACGCTTCCAATTTCTAATTTTATTACCACTTGAGTCAATTGTTTTTTCCCATGAGCAAACAATATCAATAGTTGGATTTTTTTCTAGATAATCAATTTGTTGTCCTATGCGATTTGGCAAGTTAATATCATCTTGATCAATCCTTACAACGTATTTAGTTTTTATTAAGTTTAGTGCTTTATTAATTGTATTAGAAACACCAAGATTTTTTTTATTTCTTACCAACGTAATTCTTGGATCATTATAGGATTCAATTAGTTTAATAACATTCTCATCTGGACTAGCATCATCAATAATTAAATAATCAAAATCTTTAAAACTTTGATTTAGAGTACTTTCAATGGCGTCTTGAAGATATGGGAGGCCGTTATAAACGCAGGTTAAAACAGTAACTTTAGTTCTCATTTAATAGATATATTAATTATTGAATAAAACAAAAACATTAATTTCTTGCTAGAAATTTGGAAGTTAAAGTTTTTGACTCAGCATTTTTAATAATTTTAAACCCGAGACGGCTAAAAAAACCAACTGCGCCAGGAGTATCCTTATGAACTAGTAGAATAGCTCTCGAAATGTTTTTTTCTTTTTGGAGATATTTGATAATTTTTAAAAGAACATAGGTTGTAACAGAGTGTCCTCTTATGCCCTTTACCGTAAAAGCATTGCCAATATAAGCATCGCATTTAAATAATTTATTTTTGTCAAAAGGTGTTTGTATTAGAGGTGAATTGATAGCCGATTCAAAAACCATAAAATAATGTATTAGTTTTTTATCAAATTCTGCAATAAAACAAGTGCATTTATTTGTCCCAATTTGTTCTATATACCTCTTATCATAATCCTGTTTTTTTTTCATATGAGGGTATAAATCTAGTTTAATTTTTTCGATATCTTTAGGAGTTGCCTCACGAATTTTTAAAGAACTATCACTTTCAGGTAGAGAGAAAGAGGTTAATCCCAAATCTAATTCAAAATATATAAACTTCCACTTTTCAATTAAATGATGTCGAAAATATGCAGTGACAGAAAAAAAAGCCCAAGAAATACTATTTTCAGTTGACATTTTTAAAAAGGTACTAATTCTTGATTTAGACTTCATTAGATTGGCTATCCTTAATGAATGACCTTCCCTCCATTTATAATCATGTTTTCACCATTCAAATAATCTGATTGATTCGATGCCAAAAAGGAAATAGCATTAGAAATATCTTGAGGACTTGCATTTCTTTTTAGTGGATTTTGCAATGAGGTTATTTCAATTAACTTAGCCGGGAGATTGTCTAAAAAATCAGTTTCAACCATTCCTGGAGAAATCATATTAACTGTAGAGTTAAACTCAGCAAGTTCAACAGCCATAGTTTTAGCTAACCCCATTGTTGCATATTTTGAGGTCACATAATGCGAAAGGCCTTTTGGTGGTGATCCAACACAATATTCAGTTAATAAAATAATAAATTTTGTTTTATGTTTTGCTTTTAATTGCTTACTTAGATATTTAACAACCTGAAAAACTGGCTTTACTTGCAGGTCAAAAAGATTAGTATATTCATCCCATTCTAAATTAAGAATCCTATTATTTGTTAACTTGCTTGAAGCTGAAAAAGTAACAACATCAATCTCACCATATAACAAAGAAATTTTCTTAATCAAACTATGAATATTCTTTACATTTGATAAGTCACATTGAAAAACTTCAATCAGAGTAGAATCTAATCCATCAGATATTTTTTTTAGTTTATCTTTATTTGTCAAGTATGTAGCACACACAATAAATCCATCACTCAACAATCGTTCAACAGCTGAAAAACCTATTCCTCCACTACCTCCTAAAACTAGTGCAACTTTTTTTTTCATATTTTTTTTTAATTACTCCATCAATTGAATTTGAGCTTCACCTGTGACAATTAGATCATTATCTCGAAATATTTCAGTACTCATTATTATAATTTTTAAAGCATCAACTTTACGAACTACTATACCTCTTACTAGAACAGTTTCATCATAAAATAAAGGCATTTTAAATTTTAAAGTTTGTCCTATATACAAACTATTTTGACCAGGACAATACATCCCTACTAATGTAGAAAAAAGACTTGCAGTTAACATTCCATGTACAATATTTTTTCCAAATCGGCTATTATTACCAAATTCATCGTTAACATGAAGAGGGTTTAGATCACCAGATAATAAAGAAAATTTAAGAACATCGTCGCCAGTAATTGTCCGAAAAAACGAACATTTTGAATCAATTTTTATTTCATCATAACGAAGTATTTTTGCTTTATTTTTCATTCAAAAATTGATAAACTATAAAACAATTCCATATTTGATTAACGCATCTTTTATATCTTTAACGCAAGTAACAGAATAAACCTCTTCAATTGAAAATTGAACTTCAAACTGAGATTCAAGCTCTGAAACCATAACCAAAGCATTGAAGGAATCCCAAGATTCTGTATTTTCAGGTGATGTCTCGTTATTTATTGAATTTTCATCAATGTTTAAGACGCTTGAAATAAGCGTCATAAGCTTTTGATTATTTGAAATCATGATACATCCATTATAAAACTTTATATTTTATATAACTTGGGAATTTATAGTTATTCATTGTGTCAAACCTCCAAGTATCGCCTTGTACTGTTCTATCGATCATTTCAAACCCATTACGTAAGTAAAAATCCTTAACAAGAGAGTTCTTTTTTGATTCATTAAAATATCCAAATACGAATTTAGCATTATTAGCTTTTGCCTCATTAATGACATATGCCAATAAAACCTCTTCAGCTTTTCTTCCAATTACTCTACAACTAAGAAGAAATGTTTCAATATGCCAGTTAACAGAATCTTTAATACTAATTATCACAAGGCCTGTCAGACCATTATCACCAAATTTATCAGTAACTCTTATTGAAATTATACGAAAATTATCATCATTGACGATTTTTTGGATGTCTTCTTCAGTATGTCTTTTAGTTGTTAAATTGAATTGATTGGTTTTTTGAGTTAATTGGGCAATACGAGGTATCATGCTTATATTAACCTCTTCAATATAAACAATTAAATTGAGAGTTCGCAAATAATCTGATAATGTTGTAGTACTTTTTAAAAGTTTATTCCTGTTTTTTTCAGCTTGATACATTTCGTTTCTCTTAGCATCTTCATCCGAAAGGGATAAAGTTTCAAAACAATTGAGACCTTCAAAAGTACCTAAATATTGTGAAAAATCTTTAGGCAAATCAACTACTAAAACCTCTGGTAAAAAAGTTTTTACCATATCACGATTCATTTGATCGTCGTCAAAAAAAACCATGCTATCAAGGCCAACATTAATCTCCTCAGCCAGTGATTTCAAATTTGAGACCTTATCTTTCCAATTTATTCGGGTTGCAGCAAAACAATTCTCTCTTAAAGCCATGTAGGGATGATTTTTTATCACATTCATAGCATCTTCCTCATTATTTTTGCTATTGATTGCGAGAATAATTCCTCTATTATGAAGAGCAAGCAATTTTTTTTGAAATTCTAAAAATAACCTTCCTTCTGGTGTTGGTCCAAGGTAAATCCCTTCCAGCCCTACTTCACCAACTATACCTCCCCACAGGGTATTGTCTAAATCTAAAACTATACATTTTTTAGTTTTATATGTTAATGGCTGAATATATCTAGAATAATCAGAACACAAATCTGGGATAAATTGAGTTTTAACCTTTATATCAGCAAGATAATACATCTTATAATCTAGGATGTTTGTTTTTCCAATCTTTGAGCAAAATCCATTGAAATCATAAATAAACACTTGATTGCTCATTTTATACTTATCTCTAAGCCCTCTATTTACATCCTCTATAGATTCTAAAAATCCATAAGTCTCTTTACTCTCTATAATTCCCATTGGAGAATATACTGGAACTTCAAGATTATGCATCAATATCATAGAAGACGATTTAAAAGTAATTTCATTAATGAATGATTCAAAAAAAATTATTGTCTCAACTAACCAAGATTCTCTCTCTTCTGTTGTTTTTTGATATGGAAGAAGCTCATAACTTTCAGCAATTGACTTCAAGTCAATATTAATAATAATTAAGTCAGCATTAAAAGAGTAAAGATAGCTTTCGCTATTTAAAATTTCTTGCGCATACTGACCATATTCAGCTGTATAGATATTGGGAAAAACATTAAAGGAACTGCATTGAGCAACCAGTACATCACTCACTCCATTCATTGAGGAGCTAGAAAGAATCGCAATCTTAATTGATGAATCAATTTGAAGTTTATTCTGATTGTTTAATATTGCTAATTTTTTTCCTAAAGATAGGTAATCTGTAAAACTTTCAGAAGAACTTTGATTAAATACTTCAACTGGAGTGTTCATAATATTATGAAAGAGAATTAAATTACTTAACTATCAAGTCAGAATAATACGCTTCTAAATAATCTTTTAACGCAACACGCCAATCACGCATAATATTTAAATCAAGATCATCTAATCGCTTATTTACTAGTCGCTCACATTCTGGACGCTCAGCAAAATATTCTTTTGAAAAATATTCAGACGTTACTTCATTCACCTCTACTTGGCCCTTTAAACCGATTAAAGAAACTAATTCATTAGCAACCTCAAGCCTTCCTGTTAGGCCTTTGCAAACCATATTGAAGAGACCACGCTCCCCTTTGTCAATAAGAAGTTTAACATTATTAGCAAAATCATGAGTGTACGTTGGCGTTCCAAGCTTATCATTTACAACATTAAGTGAAGAAGCACCTTCAGTAATTTGTTTAATAAGCTTTTGGATGAATTTTTTATCTTTACTCGCACCTGCGCCCATCATCCATCCAGCACGACAAATAATATAATTCTTAGAATTTTCTTGAACAGCAACCTCTCCAAGATATTTAGAACGGCCATAGTGACCTAATGGGTTTGGCTGATCAGTTTCGTCATAAAAATCTTTTTTTCCATCAAATATTCCAGCAGTACTAATATACAATAATGGTATGTCTAGTTCATTAGCAATATTAACTGCATATTCAACTGATTTAGTATTCGTTTCATATGTGTCTTTTTCATTTAATTCACAATATTCTAAATCAGTAAACGCACCAATATGAAAAAGAAAATCAGGCTCAAAGCTTAGAACATCTTTTCTATAAGCATCCTCATCCCGAAAATCTAGGCGTGTCAACCATTTTTCATTTAAATCAATATCAGAACATTTAACTTCAAATTCATCCTTAAATACTTTATAAAATGCTTCCCCTAGCATTCCACCAACACCTGCCATATAAATTTTTTGCATTTACAATCCTTTTATTTAATATTCTTATTTAAAAACTGATTCATTCCTTGCTGAGTAATTGGCTCAAAAAAATCATTACGAATTTTCTTACCTACTACATTTAATTCTTTAGACATTGACACATTTCTATTTAAAAATAATTTTAGAGCATAAACTATATCATCAATAGTTTTAGCACTACAGTAAATTTTACTAGGCACAGAGTCCGGTAGAGGGTTATATGAAAGCCCAACACTACTAGACATGATTATTACTGGTATGCCGCAAGCTAATGCCTCTAGACACGTGCTGGATGCATCTGTTAAAAGAACTGCAGTATCATTAAGTACAGCTGAAAATGACTTTTCTTCTGTAACTTGGATGTCTGAATCAACTTTTCTTACCATTTCTTTAATCAATCTAAGGTTATGCGTTGGATGAGGCTTGATTATGAAAGAATTATTTATATCATCAACCTTAAGAGAAACTTTAACATTATGTATTTTATTTATCATTTCTATTGCCATATCAATAGAAATTGGCAGTGTTATAAGCACTATATTTTTTTTAAAATTATACTTATAATTAAAATCCCAAACAAAAGTTGATTTAAAAGATGGCATTATTCTTACACCAAGTTTGGGAAAAAACTCAGTTAATGATTTGCGTGAACCTTCTCCCTGAATTGCAATCTGATCAGGTAAACACTTTGCTTCATATTCTATAGGAATTGGAAATGAACAAAGATATGCGGAAAAGCTATGGAAAGCCCTATAACCAACTATAGTAGCCTCTGGATAAAAAGAATGAAAAGCATAAGACCAAGACTTATCAAAAACTTGACCTTCAAACCAATCAATAGATAAAACAACATCTATATTTTGGTTTCGTAGGTTTCTAACAAAATCATAATTTAATAATGACTCTATAACTGAAAATTTATCAGTATTAGTAAGTAGCTCCTCTTTAGCGAGAGGGGCTATATCACAATTAAGAAAAATCAGAGGCTCAATTTCCATTTTTCGGATATTCCAAAAATGTCCAACTGTTTTAAAAATATTTTTAAAATTCAAAAAATCTTCTTTTATTAAAAAATTACGAGAATTGTTTCTTAAGTTTTTATATACCTTATGCATTTTAGTTAATGGAGTGTCAACAATAGTTGGAATAAAATAAGTATTAATCTTCTGATCGCTACTTAGATTATTCCAAAATTCACCATACCAACGATCATTATCTGTATATTCTTCCAGCATAAAAGTGTCAACTAATATTAATGGTTTACTCTTAATATCCTTAATATTAATTTTTCCACTTAATCTTGAAATTAATAATTGAATTGACTTTTGAAAAATTAAAAAAGGAAGTGCTAATTTACTTTTAATTTTTTTTGTGAATTTTTTTCTTATATAAATTAATCTACAATCACTAATATCAAAATCTTTAAACAATTGAATTAAAATTATTTGTAAAGCTGAATTGTCTACCAAAACTTTACTGTAGCAAAACATTTTATTTTTAATTAAGTAATCAACGAGAAGCAAGCAACATAGATTATGATATAAAGGACTAGCAAGAGTATTTCGGCTTGCAGGGCCTTCAACCCACCAATCAAGATCCCCTATAAAAGGCCTAGATAATGTTGAAACAATTTCATTAAAATTAGATCGAAAATCATAAGATATTTGATTAAATATGACTGCTATTTCAGGATCAAAGCTTCCCTTGAACCTAAAATCTAAGTCTTGAGTCATGAGCGATTAATTTTTAGCAGAACATCTTCGAAATGAGACTTCATTGCAGCTGCATCATTGAGGTAAGCAATAAATGTATATCCAACTTCTTGTAACATTTTAATATATTCAACACTTGTTGACATCGACCCTGCAGCTTTTCCATTAGATTGAATTAACTCACAGCATCTCTTAATCTCTTTAATTACCTTAGGATGATTTAATTGACCTGGCAAACCAACCGATTGGCAAATATCAAAAAGGCCAAGATAAACTAAATCTATACCATCAACTTTAACTATCTCATCTAGATTTTCTAAGCCATCTTTACCCTCTACAAGAATACCTATCATAGTAGCCTCATTTTCAGATTGGAGGCTAATATCAATATCAACATGACTAAAGCTGTGTATTCGAGTATAAGGGGAAAGTCCACGTGAACCCTCTGGAAAATATTTACATGATTGAACAATTTTTTTTGCTTTTACAGCTGAGTCTACATGGGGCACCATAATTGACCGAGGCCCAGTTTCTAAAGCTCTAAGTATAGTTTGCTCATTATCATCTCCAACTCTAACAATTGGAGATATTTGAGTTGCTTCAGCTGCTCTAACCATATTCTCAACAGTTTCATAAGACATAGAAGCATGTTCTAAATCAATAACCACAAAGTCTAAGTTTGTTGTGCCTAATACATTTACAATATTTGCTGAAGAAGTACTGCTCCAAGTACCCAAAACAAGTTCATTATTTTTTAATTTTTCTTTTAAGGTGTTAGTTTTAATCATATTGGTTAAATAGGGAATCTTGAAGCATAAGTTTTTCAACTATTATCCTATCAGCTTCAGTATCTACAGATTTTGAAATATATGGAGACGGAACCATTCGAACTTTATAGCCATGCTGTATTGCTCGTATCATCTCGATAGACTCTTGAAGTTCAAGAGGGGTAGGTTTAAGCTGATGATTAAATTTTTTCATAAAATGCCACCTAAAAGGCATTATACATACCTGTGTCCATACTTTAGCAGGTTTCTCTTGATGGTCAATTGATGGTATTGGAGCCCTAGAAAAGTACATTGCATTCATGTTCAAGTCACAAACTACTTTAATCTCTCCTGGGTCGCTCCATTCATCAACATTCGACTCTTTCACTAAGTTAGATACAAAAATCGATTCATCATCTAATAGAGGTTGAATTGCTAAATCAATCATATCCGGATGAACCATTGGCTCATCCCCTTGAACAACAACAACAATATCATCATCATCAAGACCCAAGCTTTCTGCAGCTTCAGCGACTCTTAGGCCAGGACGCTGAATATTTGGATCAGTCATAATAACTTCACCACCGAAGGACTCGACCTCATTCTTAATTTCCTCATCACAAGTTGCAACAAATAAACTAGTCGTGTATTTACTAAGTGCACACCTTATGTAGCAATGTTCAATCATTGTTTTTCCCGCAATATCACAAAGCGGTTTTCCTGGAAATCTACTAGACCCCATGCGTGCTGGAATTCCGACTACTACTCTCATAATTACATCCTGCTCTTGATTTACTTATTTATAGTTAAAAAATACAGCATGTTCAAGTCAATGATTTATAAAAAACCTCAACCCAGTCTGTTCTAAAGTTTTTAGGGTTCTGACTTAATTTAGTAATGGCATATAGCTCAAAGCCATGAAGGAGCGACTCTAACGATAAAAAATTATTTTTCTTTTCATAAAAATCAAATAGATTAAGTTCAAGAGTTATATTATTTATTTTTTTAAGGGCATTCTGTCCAGATGAAAAAATATCTAATTCCGCCCCCTGAACATCAATTTTCAATAGATCAATTTCAACATCATTCAAATCAAGTTTATCAACCAAGCTATCAAGAGTAATACAGGATACATCTATTTTTTTTTCAATACAAGATTCAGCATAACCTAAAGAATCCTGACTATCTTTGTTAATAGGATAGAGTGAATTTAGATGTGATTTATCATATTGGTAAAAAGAGAGAGTTTTATTTGAAGATCCCACTGCAGCGTTAAAGGTAGTTACATTTCTTGCAACATTATTCACTAATTTTTGATAGCTTTCAGGGTCTGGCTCCACACTAAATATTTCAGCATTGGGAAATATTTTACTAAAAAAATCAACTGATTCTCCAGTATGAGCGCCTATATCGATAATAACTGGCTTTTCTGTCTCAATAAGTTTTTTATAAAAGTTTTCTTCAGAAAAATTTTTATTATAAATCTCATTTCTGAGGTGAGTTTCACCACATATCATTTGGTTATCCTCCAACAATCATAGCGATGCTCTAATAATGATGATTTTTCCATACCAATTTTATTCATTGCCTTCCTATCGCCATTAAAGTATTCAAAAAATATATCATCCTTATAGTTATCTTTATAAGAGTCATGTAACTTCTCCACTTTTTGATAATTTTTTTTAAGATAATCTTGTACTTCCTCATAGAATGGATTACATATGTTTGCTTTTGGCTCATTAACGGGTGGCAATTTCAATTTTTTTCGTATCATGTTCATATACGAATAATTATCATACCGACATGTGTAATAAGCATCATCAAGTGCAATAATAAAGGAATCATTTGAAATAGCTTCAAATGATTTAATTTCACTCATCAAGTGATTGAGAGTATGCCATGAATCAAAATATCCATAATCTGCTTTATATCCAAGCTCAGAAACCACTTTTATACCCGCGTGCTCACTAGTGCTATCAAAGCCGATGAAGTTCCAGTAATTATATAAATCTACCTCTAATGGGCGACACATTACCTCTGAAATGACCGAACGCAAAAAGGAGCCTTTACTACCATTTGTATCCCATGAGAACACAACTCCATCATTTAGAACAGCAAATAAAAACATTGCCAAAGTGCTTGCTCCACACCCAGTTTCTAATAACACTGGCTTATCAGTAGTAATTGAACCAAGCGTGCGATAAATTGCGATACACTCACTATCTGGAATTCCATTAATCCACCTCGGGAGCATACGCTTACAAAATAATAAAAAATCTTCAGGATTTTTTATTATTTCCTCTTTATCACCAAAATGAAAATCATACATATTCTATACTCCAAATTTATCAATTAGTATTTTACTATCTTCTAATATAGGAATCTTATGCTTATTTGCTAAATCAATAAATTCAGAAATAGTAGGACCCCATGAAGTTAAAAAAACTTTATACCCATTTGCTGCTGGCTCTAAAAGATGGGTAATATTGTCATCTATAAATACAATATTATTGCATAAACAACCTGTGTTTTCTTTAATCCGATCTAAAGCTTCTAATTTTGATTTTATTTGGGACTGATCTAACAATCTTTCTTGAGAAATTATCAATCCATGATTATTTAAAATTATTTGCACAGATTCTCGATCTTTTAATGTAGCAATATATAATAAGCTTTTATTATTAAAGAAATGCATCGTTTTAATTACTTCATCATAAACATGATGCAACTTAATCCAATTATGAATATTTTTTACTCTTAATTGCTCTCTAACATCATAAAATATAATTTTAAAAGGTTCAATAAACTCTTTCCAGTCTTCGACTAAAGCATCATAAGTTTTTTGATCTTTTATATTAATGCCTTCAAAAAAAGCACGGCATAAAATATAATATTCACCAGCTCCTTTAACTCTTGGCCTAACATTATAAAAAAAAACTTTTTCTTTCAGACTGAAGTGCTCTAAATTCTCACAAAAATTTTCTCTTGTCTCCCACCTTTCCCAAGCATTCCATGCTGAAACCATACATTCATCAGAGCTGTCACAAACGACGCCATCAAAATCAAAAACAATTAACTTATTACTTTTGGTCATATTAAGCTTTAAACAGATTTGAAAGAATTCCAAACCCTTCTAAATCAATTGAAAAAGTATCTCCATCCTTAAAATAGATCGGATCACGAACCCTATTTGGAGCACCTGTAAGAATTACATCACCTGGCTCAAGTGTCATCCAAGATGATATCCAAACTAGCAATTCTGGCTCTTTTAAAAGCCTTTCATCACATAGGCCTTTACGGATTAAAGTATCGTTATAATAACTTGAAATAGTTTTATTCTTGGGCTCAAAGTCTGTATCAATCCAAGGACCCAAAGCACAAAATGTATCAGCACATTTAGATTCAGTTAAATGATGGTCCCACCCTGAATTATTTTCACGGGTAATATCATTTCCTATCGTATAACCAAAAATTCCTTCCATAGCTTCATTAGAATTTACTTTACTTAATTTTTTACCTATTACTATTCCAAGCTCACCCTCTCCCCAAATCTTATCTTTACCATTTGGTGCCTTTATATTTTCAGTAGGCCCAATGACTGAAGAAGTTGGTTTTATAAATATTAGTGGCCGATTACTCCCTGAACTAAGTCCAGTAGCCCCTGGAAAGTTAACTGCAACCCCAACAACCTTTCCAGGTCTGCATGGAGCTATAATTTTTACATCTTCTAAGCTATATTTTTTAGATAGTCTTTTTCCATTAATCCATGGTGCACCAGACCATTCATAGACAAATTTATCACTAATTTCCCCAAAGAATTGATTTTTTCCAATTTCAAAGCGAATGAACTTCATAGTTTATAGTCCATCATGTTGAATGTCATACTCGACCTGAGGAACTTCATTCATTAACTTTCGATTTTTAATAAAACGGATAACTTCTTCAGTAGCTTCAATTTCCATTTTAGATCTACAATCCATTGACATTGAGCCCATATGTGCAGTTAAAAAACACCTTTCAATTTCACTTAAATTTCCTTGATAAGGCTCATTTTCGAAAACATCTATTGCTGCCCCACTAAGATGGCCACCCTTCATTACATCATATAGATCTTGTTCGTTAATTATTCCACCTCTAGATACATTAATAACCATTGCATCTTTTTTCATACTTAATAAAACTTCCTTATTTACCATATTTTTTGTTAATTTGGTTAATGGAACATGTAAACTGATAATATCCGCCTCTTGAAATATTTGTTCTTTGGAAGTCCACTCTAATTTAAGATTTTTATTTGAACTATAATCTGGAGCAATATCGTTTACCAATAGCCTAGGGGTTCCAAAAGCTTTTGTTCTTCTAAGAACTCGCCCACCAATTCTGCCCATTCCAATAACTCCAATAGTAATCTCAGCTAAACGCCTTCCAAATATCCTATTCCAGCTTCCATCATGCAATTGAGAATTAGATACATGCAAAGATCTTAGCAAAGTTAGCATAACTCCAAGGGTAAGCTCTGCAACTGCAGGAGCAGGAGCATCTGGAGTATAGCAAACTTTAATCCCCTTGGCTTTTGCCGCAAGCAAGTCAACACTATCAAGGCCAATGCCTACTCGTGAAATCATCTTAAGATTTTTAGCAGAATCAATAACTTTTTTAGTAATTGGCTCAGTGCCAGCAATAATAATATCAACATCTGAAGTCATTTCTAATAATTCACTTTCAGTAAGTTTTTTATTAAGCGGGTTAATAAGATAGTTTATATTTAAATTATCTAATAACTCGATTGGTAATTTATTTTCTGATCCAAAAGGAACTGTAGTAATTAGAATTTTATTCATTTGATAAACCTTTAATAATCAAAAAATATTAGCTTGAAATAACTTTGTCTTCGCCCCAAAGTTCTTTTATTTAGAAGCAGCATTTAACATTATGACCTCTCTATCTAAGCCTTCATCAAAGCCATCAATAAGCCATTTTAGATAAGTTCCCATTCTATAGGCTGCTAATCCATCTCTAAATGGATCTAATTCATCAATAATTGATGACCAATCTCCAAACCCATCAATGCCATTAGGTGTATTGAAATAATCCATCAAAGCATCAAGCGCTGATGGCCAATCTTGGAATATGACTTTACCCTTTGGCAGGTCATATAACTTAGAATCTATAACTCTTTCTCGATTAATAAGTAATGTAGGTAACCCCTCTAGAGCGCATTCTATAGCAGCCGTTCCAGCACAAAGATGCCCATGAATACAAACGTCTGAAGCAAGGCCTGCCAAAATAGGAGGCGCGGTAGTTGTATGCCTCCCAGATTCTTCAAAGATATGACACCTTCCAGTTGCTATAGCTTTGTCCAATAACTTTTCAACATGACCCAATCTTTGGCGCAAATCAATTGCTCTTTTTGGCTTAAAAAGAACGCCCAACCAAGGAGTTTCAAGAACTTTTTCTAAAATAAAACTATAATTTTCTCTCTGCAGCTCATGGCCAGTATGCCATCTTGAGTCATCTGTAGAATTTTCATCTATTACAAAAACAATTTTTTTAGCACCATTTGCTTCTAACTTAGAACGCACTTTATTTGCAGTTTTAATTAATAAAGCAGGCGCATAATCTTTAGGATAACCAATAATCACATTATATTTTATTTTAGATTTAATTGATTTATCAATTTCAGTGCTAAATTTTGAATAACTAAAAACAATATCAGAATTAATTAAACTGTCAGCATTTTTATAGCCATCATAAGCCATTTGCCAGTTAACAGAGATTCCACCATTTTCTTTAATCGCATCAGACCAGACTATATGGTTATTTGAATATTTATCCCATGATAAGAAAATCTTTACACCATAGCGTTTAAACAAAGATGCATAATTGAATCTATCTAATACATAAGAACTCAATATAGATTTAATTACCCTGTATTCATATTTAAATTCTCTTGAGTAATTTAACAATGGCTGGTTATGTATTCTTAAATCATTATCATTTGAATAAACACCTTCATTAATTGAATGAATATTATTTTTTAAAAAGAAATCTTTCTCTTCATCAGAATAGTGCTTACATATGATTTTTTTAAGCTGGAAATCTGAATTTAGTTGCCAAAAAAAATCAGTATGATATCCATTATTTGCTAAATTTACATCTCCACGACCATCAACATAAAGTTTATTTTCAGATAAATTCTGAAAATCACTTTTTTGACTTATATTTCCATACTTAAGATTTTTTAAAATCTTATATAACCATGGAACATTTCGTATAATTTTTCTTAAATCAGAAAATTTAAACAAAATACTTTTTATGCTTAGTAATTCAATTTTATAGCTTTGAGCATATTCTCTATAAAGGCAAGTCCATGCTCTTTTATTAATAACAAATACTGCTTGCATGTAATCCAATTTCTGCATATGCCAAAAAACAACATTAATAATAAATAACACCCTACTAACAGAATTTACATCTGAGGCATCTGCATCAATTAGACCTTTATTAATATAATCAATTATATTATCATGGTCCCAACTTTGGTGATACAGAGTTTTAAAGCCTTCACTATTAATAATTTTTTCTTGAAAATTGAATAAATCTTCTCGTGGAATTCTTATTCTAACAAGCTCCCCCTTGCTATCAATAATTTCTAACATGGTAAATTGCAATCTTTCAACAGTTAATCCGAGAAATCTCAATAAAGGTAGTAAAAATTTTTCAGCAAAAAAAGATACATCTATAAAATATATAGTTCTAGATTCTTTAGTCGATAAATTTTTTAGAAGGTTGTTCTTAAGCAAAATAGATAAAAAGCTTACAAAAGATAAATTTTCAAAGTAAATCATTAGCTAGTGTTGATAATTGATGATTAGATTATGTATCAGGATAAATAATCATGAAAATATTCTTGTGATAAGTTATCCATAATTTCTAAGATTTCAGGGGAAGAGTTCTTTGAAACCATATCTCTTCTTTTGGTCAGCTCATTTTCTTCAGAACCTTCCATTGGAGGCTCCCAACCGCATCGCTTATAA
>Ga0209482_1000999_pt1 | contig 21427 bp, 11 predicted proteins | sample CoawatmetaG10DNA_FD_187512 | JGI IMG/M metagenome (GOLD analysis project Ga0209482, IMG submission 187512) | Marine microbial communities from the West Antarctic Peninsula - Coastal water metaG104-DNA (SPAdes) (version 2) | ecosystem: Environmental > Aquatic > Marine > Coastal ...
TTACTAGGAACAAACATCAGACGTCCTTTCTTACACGTAAGATATAGAGCTTCACAAGCAGATGATAGAAGAATGAAATCATGGTTAACAGGTTCTGTTGGCGGTGCTGCAACTTCTACTTTAGATGCAATGGAAGTAAATTTCTTATCTGAAAGATGTTTATGTGTACAAGCTGCAAACAATTTCGTATTGTTTACTGCTTAATATTTATGTAAAGTTTATTCCTGGTATCGTAGAACTTTCACTATTCCGTGCCAGGGATATTCTTTATTTTTACTAATTTTTATTATATTATATCATGTCAAAAACAAAAACAAAAGAAGTACAAGTAGACAATACTTGGGAAATAAAAGATAGAAACTATTTTTTACTAGGTGACAAATCGCCTATAACATATACACTTAAATCAAGACACACGGAGAAATATCCTCTATTATGGTTTGATGAAGACAAAAAAGAACAAAGAGCATTAAGATATGCAACTAACCAAGCATCTGCATTTACTGATGAACAAAAAGGAGAAGTTACATTAGCTCATATAATGTTTAAAGATGGTACGTTAAGCGTTCCTTCAGAATATCAAGCATTACAAAAACTATTATCATTATATCACCCAGACTTAAACATGAGATACGCTGAATTTAACCCTGTAGCAGTTGCTAAAGATGAGTTAATAGATTTAGAAGTTGAAATCATGGCTTTAAACGCTGCTAAAAACATGGATCTAGATCATGCAGAAGCAATCTTAAGAGTTGAAGTAGGTTCAAGTGTAAATGAATTACAATCTAAAGAAATAAAAAGAGATATATTATTACTAGCTAAAAGAGATCCTAAGTTATTTATTAGTTTAGCTAAAGATAGTAATATACAATTAAGAAACTTTGGAATTAAAGCAACAGAACAAGGAATAATTCAATTAGTAAACAAGAACAAAGACTTTGTTTGGGGTGCTAATAAAAAGAAACTAATGACAGTTCCTTTTGATGAAAATCCTTATGCTGCTTTAGCTGCATGGTTTAAAACAGATGAAGGGGTAGAAGTTTACAAATCTATCGAGAAAAAGTTCTCATAACCTGTAATACTAATATAGGGCTCGATCACTCGGGCCCAATATTATAATAAAAATACACAATGGCAATAAATGTAGATATAGTTTACAAAACAGTTTTATTAATACTTAATAAAGAACAGAGAGGATATATGACTCCTGATGAGTTTAATAAAATAGGAACTCAAGTTCAACTTGAGATTTTTAATAATTATTTTGACGAACTTAATCAACAATTAAGAATATCAGATAATGATAGCGAATATGGCGATAGATTAAAAAACATAGACGAAGACATATCTGTATTTAAAACAATAGGATCAGCAACTCCAATAGCTGCTAATTCAAACACATTCAATTTACCTACCACCTCTGGTGTGGCAGCTACAACTCAAAACTTCACAGGAGTAGCTAATCAAATTTCATATCCTTTTACAACAATAACATCTTCACAATTAAACTCAAGCGTTATAACTGTTACTATAAACGGTGTATCTACCGCTGCTTTTACTATAAGTGGTTTAAACTTAGTTTTAGACGCTGTTCCAGCTGCTGGAGTAGGTATAGTTGTTACATCAACGCCTGAAGATTTCTATATGCTTGGTACAGTTATTTATCAAGACACACAAGAAGCTGAAAGAATACAAAGAAATGAATTACTGTATATAAACTCTTCACCTCTTACAAGACCTACAACAACTTTTCCTTTATATCTATACGAAAACAATCAAGTTACTTTATACCCTACTACTATAGTTAATAGTGTTACGGTAAGTTATCTTAGAAAACCTTTAGATATAATCTGGAATTTTACAATACCAACTGGTCAAAACTATTATCAATACAATCCAACTAATTCAGTTAATTTTGAACTTGGAAAGAAAGAACAAACAAACGTTATATTAAAAGTGTTATTATATGCTGGTGTTGTGGTTAAAGATCCTACAATTATACAAGTAGCAGCTTCTCAAATACAGCAAGAACAAAATAACTCAAAAAGCTAAACTATGTCAAGACCTGATGGTGGATTAATCACCGAAAATAACTTACAATATTACGCGGGTGCGCAGATCATATATACATCGGTAAATTTAACAACTAATTATACTTTTACTTTTAACACTCAGTTGTCTTTAGGTAGTTCTACTAGTTGGAATCCTGCTGATCCTGATTATGGCTTAAATAATTTCTTAATTTATACTAGTACAAATGGTATTTCTAACTGGATACCTTATGTTGCTGTATTTACATTAACAACAAACTTAAATAACAGTGATAGTGTTATAGCTCTAGCAGCGCAGCCATTAGGTATTTACGTAAAGGTTCAATTAAAAGCAGATGCTGTAGCTAATAATTACGGAGGTTACGAGTACACTAGTCTAAACGATGTAGTGTATAACTTTACTGTTGGTTATGTAGGAAATCAAAAAATAATATCAGACGTCAAAAGAACTGATATAATATTTCACGCTAAGCGAGGATTACAAGAGTTTAGTTTTGATACTTTAAGAAGTGTTAAAGCACAAGAGCTAAGTGTTCCGCCTAGTCTATCAATTACACTGCCACAAGATTATGTAAATTATGTGAAGATGTCATGGATTGATGCGTTAGGTGTTAAACATACTATATACCCTACTCAACTAACAAGCAGTCCTTCTGCTTCTCCCGTACAAGATAGAGCAGGTAATATAATTCAAGATAACTTTAGTGAAAACATAGAAGGTACATCACAAACTAATAGTAGATGGCAAGGCGCTAACACTAGACTTATAACAGGAGCTTTTAATCAACAAGATTTAAACGATGGTTTATTTATGGATTGGTGGGGTGAAAACTGGGGTTACAATGGTTACTATGGCCAAAGATATGGACTAGATCCAGTTACAACACAAACAAATGGTTGGTTTAACATAGACGAAAGACAAGGTACTATAAACTTTTCTAGTGATCTTACAGGTAAACTTGTAATGATAGAGTATATATCTGATGGACTTGCTTATGACTTAGATACTAAAATACCTAAGATGGCAGAGCAAGCTTTATACTTATATATAGCTCACGCAATACTAGCTACTAGATCAAATGTAAATGAGTACGTAGTTAATAGGTTTAAAAAAGAAAAATCAGCAGCGCTTAGAAACGCTAAGATAAGATTATCTAATGTTAAGCTTGATGAGATAGTTCAAGTAATGAGAGGTAAATCTAAATGGATAAAATCATAATAAATGGCTGAAATTAAAAACAGTTTTCTTAAGTCTAAAATGAATAAAGATTTAGACGATAGAATACTTACTAATGGAGAATATCGAGATGCTAATAACATTTCAGTTGGACGATCAGAAGACTCTGATGTTGGTGCTTTAGAAAACATAACAGGTAATCTTTTAGTTACTAATACTGACTTAGCTATAGCTGATTTAGAAATTATAGGTAGTTTTTCAGACGATGGAACAAATCAAATATTTGTTTTCATGACTGATTATACTGGCACAGCGTTTTCACCATCTACCGCTAAGCATTTTATATATGTTTACAACACTGTTTCAGGTGATTATACTTTATTAGTTCAAGGCTTTTTCTTAAACTTTGATATCAATTCTCCTATATATGGAATAAATTTATTAGAAGAATTATTATTTTGGACTGATAATAGAAATCAACCAAGAAAAATAAACATAGCTAAAGCATTACAAGACAATACTTATTATACTACTGAAGATCAAATATCGGTAGCAAAATACAATCCTTATAATCCTATAAGTTTAATAAGACAATCTACAGCTACAATTATTGCTGTTCCTACTACAACTAGTTTTACAGTAACAGGTGACGTTACCGCTAGCATTACTCCTGGTATGACTGTGACTTCAACAGTGGCTGGTAAAGAGATTGATGGAAACGAATACATATTTGTAGTTTCTTCAACTTATGCCACGGGTACAGGTCTTACAACTATAGTTATTAGTTCTGTTCCAGCTAACGCCCTAGCAATTGGTACTATTATTTTGTTTTCAATATCAACAATGACTAACAAAAATGATGATTTAACTTGGCCTGGTGATCCTAATTACTTAGAAGATAAATTTGTTAGGTTTAGTTATAGATTTAAATTTGACGATGGAGAGTATTCTTTAATGGCTCCGTTTACTCAGATAGCTTATATACCTACACAAAAAGGATATTTTGTTGCTGGAGATCAAGACGCTGCTTTTAGGTCTACTGTTTTAGATTTTATGCAGAACAATGTACAGAACGTTGTATTAAATATAGAACTTCCTGATACTGCTGATAAAATAGCAAGCACTTATAAAATAACAGAAATTGATTTATTGTTTAAAGAATCAGACGCTTTAATAGCTAAAGTATTAGAAAGTGTTTTAGTTTCAAATATAGCAGTTCCTTTTAATGGCAAAACGTTATACAGTTACGAATACCAGTCTAGAAAGCCATATAAGACACTCTTACCAGCTCAAACAACTAGAGTATATGATAAAGTACCAGTAAGAGCTTTAGCTCAAGAAAGCGCCGGTAACAGAATAATATATGCTAATTACTTTGACAAGCATACTCCACCAGAAACTATTAATTATAACTGTGCTATAGTAGACAAAAGTAGTACTGGTGTTTTTAATAACTTTATAGAATATCCTAATCATTCAGTTAAACAAAATAGAACATATCAAATAGGTTTTATACTTGCTGATAAATATGGTAGATCATCACCTGTTATATTATCTGAAGTTGACACTGGAATTACTCAAGATAGTTCTTTCTTTTCTGGATCTACAATATACAATCCTTATAATACTACTTTTCAAGACATGGGGAATTGGTTTGGAGACGCGATGCAGGTAGTAGTAAATAACACAATTGATTCAACGTTAGATACCACCGTTGGAACACCTGGACTATATGCTCAACCTATTACTAATTTATCTAGCGGCGTTGGCTTTGCTCAAAAACCAGGTGGTACTACTATAAGTGGTGACGCAAATTCAGGCGTGTATGACTTTGCGCTTTTTACCACTACTTATCCTAATAACGCAAACGTTCCAGTTGTTGGAAATTATTTAAGAGGTCAATTTGAAGATTTTGTAAAAGTTAAAACCGTTGCTATAAATGGTGGCCAATACGATCTAACAACTACAGGTAGAGTAAATGATGTATATCAAGATAATTCTGTTAATGCTCCAGATTTAAAATTTGCTTATACTATAAATCCTACAGGTTGGTATTCTTATAAAGTTGTTGTTAAACAACAAGAGCAAGAATATTACAATTGTTATTTACCAGGTATATTAAACGGCTACCCTGGCCAGTCTACACTTGGTAAAACTGAAGGTAATTTTCCAGGTTCTGAAATTAATGTTACTGCTCATACGGTTTTATTAAATGATAATATAAATAAAATACCTAGAGATTTAACTGAAGTTGGACCTGATCAAAAACAATATAGAAGCTCTGTACAATTATTTGGTAGAGTTTTTAACAACACTCAAACTTCAAACATACAATATTTTCCTAATATAACAGGTAATAAAAATGCACTAAGTCACACTGCTTCTACTATAGCAACAGCTGGAGATCTTAATATGGCGTTTTTAGATTTATCTGATAGCACTGGTAATAATGCTACTGGGCAAGCTATAAATGGTGATCTTGTTTTTTATCAAATAGACACTAATCCTTTAATAGCAAGAATATCTACATTAGAAAAATCTATAGGTATGTCTGCTATTAGTGGCACTGCAATAAACAACATGACGCCTTATTTAGCTGTTTATGAAACAGAGCCTGTAACTTCTTTATTAGACATATACTGGGAAACAACTACAGTGGGTTTAATAGCTGATATAAACGCAGACATTCAAACTGGTTTTGAAGGAGCAACATCTTTTGGTCCTATGAATTGGTCAATGCGAGAATTTTTAGATGCAGCAGGTAGTCTAGCTTCAGCAACCGGAGCACCTGGTTCACCTTGGGCTACAGATTATTTTTCTGCTTTTTCAAACGAAGGAACTGCTCTTATTAATACTGGTATAGCTTCTTTTACTGTAACAAATAATAATCCATCAGGAGCAGTAGATGTTACTTCGTCTTTTATAATAGATGAAGGTACTGGAGCAGAGCAAGATAAATTTAGAATTAGAATAGCTCAAAATTTTACGTTCATTGATACGTCTGCGGTAAATGATGTCTTTGATTTTAGCGTTACTGTAAACGCTTTAGTCTCTGGCGTTGCTGTACCTGGTACTATTACTTTTCAAGAAAGCTTAGCTAATATAGTACCTGGAGCTCCAGGTGATTTAACAGGTAGCACGCCTTTAGCAGTCGCGCCTTATGACATATCAAGAGCATCGACCATAGTTGTTCCAACAAGCATATACTCTACGTTAAATAATGGTGGGGCAGATGTTGGGGGTGAGAAAAATAAACAACAATTATTGTTTAGTATTACATCTGGTAATCCACAAGGAGATCTAGGTAATGACTTATGGACTATAAATTCTTTAACTGGAGAAGTTACTCAAGCACCAAACGTAGTTCCTAGTGGCCAGTACAATGGTTTTACAATTAGAATACAAGATGCTAACGGCGGAACTGGTTTCTTAGAGCAAAGTATTATTCTAAGAATAACCGTAGGAGTAACCGGATTAAACGCTGGAGCTATAAGCCCATGTAGAACTAATCTAAATACTAATAATCTTGCAGGTAATCTTCCTGCTAATGCAATATCCTTTAATATGGCTACGCCTAGATTTGGCATAGGAACTGAAGGAAATTTAGGTGTAACAGCTTGTTGGTTTCTTTCTAACTATGATCTTAATACTTTTACACCAGAAGGAACTGGTGGTCAGGTTTCTGCTAGCTTACCAACTAGTTTTTCCGCAACTAGTGACAATAAAGCAGTGACAGGTGGTACAAGTGCTTCTCCAACAAAATTAGCTTATTGGTTAGGCGCGGCTGGCGGTCAACAAGAAATGAACAAAGGTAACGTAGCTATAAGTTTAAACGTTGGTATGAAAAATGATGGCACTAGTAACCCTAGAGCTTTGTGGGATAGTTTTATAGTGTATCATTATAATGGTTCAACTGATACTTGGGAAGAAACAGAAGATCTTAATGGTTCATTATCTAAATACTCTACATCAGCAGGAACAACTACTCCAACCTTAAGTTATTTAGAGAATTTTGGCGGAGCTAGTAGTTCAACTTTTAATTACTTTCAACTAGTAAAAGGTTTTGCTTATTCTCAATTCTCACCTTTAGCGTTTCCAAGAGGGAATTTTGCAATTGTAATTAAAAACCTTAGATTTACAGGAGTTGGTTCTCAAGCGTCATCACCTTTTGCTTGGGTGAATACAGATGATTTATATAATCCTTCTTGCGTTATATGGCAAGGTGCAAACGTAATCGATACCTGGTCTAATAGTTATTTCCCTTACTTAAGATCAGCTTCAGCCTCAGGATTTACATGTAATACTAATATTGGTTCAGACGCGTTATATGCTAATACTCCTTATGGAGAATTTGTAGAAGTATTCTTTACTGATAACGCCTTAACACTTCCTTTTAATGGAGCCAGTGGTTTCTATAACTTTGAATTAAATAGATCAGCATTTACAACGGTTCCTGTTTCTTGGCAAAACGCGGTTGGAGATAATGTAGAATTAAGATGGGGAGCAAGAATACTTTCGACTGGTCAAAAACAAACAAACTTAGGTGGTAATATAACTGGAGATAATCATGCTAGACCTACTACAACTGGAACAGGTAACATATGTCAAATAGCTTCTACGGTTCCAAGCGGAACAGCAGCAAGTTTTTATGGCGCTGCTAGGATATTTCAAAATTAAAAACACGTAAAAACAGGTAACTATAATTATGTCAGCAACACTCGAATTAAAATACTTCAATACGTTTTGGTTAAAACAGATAAAAACACTTACTAACGCTAGTCTACAGGCAAATCCACCAAGTTTTCCTGGCTATCCAATTAAACCAGTTTTTAACAATGCTACTAGTACAGAAAACTTACCGTTAAATTTTACGGTAACAACATCTGCAACTGTTGACACTATTTCTGGCACAACTTTAATATTTACATTAACATCCACACCAAATCCACCTATACAAGCTGGTCTTAATGTTAGTGGAAGTGGAGTTGCTGCCGGCACGTATGTAACAAATGTTAACAATACTTTATCAGCAACTAGAGTAACTTTAAATCAAGCTAATGCTGGTATCTCAAACGGAACAACATTAACTTTTAGCTCAGGTCTTATTAATATAACCGAAGCTAGTGCTGATGATTGGTTTATTGAAGAGTCAAGAATTAGAGGAGGTTATAACAACACTTCTGTTGACTTAGGTGTTAAAGCTTATTTAGTTGAAGACGAACCAAACCAAGAGCATAGATTTAATACTATGATATACTCAGGTATATATAACTCTAGAACTGGTGTAAACAATACTAATCAGTTTTCAATAGCTGAATCAATAACTAGAAGCGTAGATCCATCAAACAGGTCTATACAAAGGCTACATGCCGAGGACACAAACTTAATAATATTTCAAGAGACTAAAGTAAGTAGATCTTTAATAGATAAAGATGCTATTTATTCTGCAGAAGGTGGAGCGGCAATAACTACAACACCTTTAGTTATAGGTCAAAATATAGCTTATGCAGGTAATTTTGGTATAAGCACAAACCCAGAATCTTTTGCGGTATATGGTTATAGAAAATACTTTGTAGACAGAGAAAGAAACGTAGTACTTAGACTATCACAAGACGGAATATCTGAGATATCAAACTATGGTATGATGGATTTCTTTAGAGATAAGTTATCTTTAGTAGGTAGCACGGGTAAAATAATAGGTGGTTGGGATATGCATAACAAAGTTTATACGTTATCATTACAACCAGTTAGCACAGATAAATTTACATTGACATTTGATGAAGCTGTTCTTGGTTGGACAAGTTTCTTTAGCTTTTTCCCTAGTTCAATGATTAGTTTAGATAGTAACTTTTATTCTTTTAAAGAAGGTAAAATATTTCAACACTATATGCTAGCAGCAGGTAACACTGACAGAGCTAGATACTATGGAGTTACTTACCCTTCTGATGTAACGTTTATTTTTAACTCTCAGAAATCTGTTGTAAAAAACTTTAACACAATTAACTACGAAGGTTCTCCTGGTTGGAGTATGGCAAGTTTAAACACTTCTCTTACAACACCAATACTATCTACGTCAAACGATATAGCTTTACCTATAGCTGTTAGTGTTAACATAACTACATTAGAGCAAATGCAAAATAACTTTAATGTAAATAATTTTAAAAGAAGAGAAAATAAATACTTTGCCAACGTGGTTAATCAAACTTTATCTCAACAAGGTGAAGTTGTTTGGGGTCAAAGCATGACAGGTATTAAAGGTTTCTTTGCGGTGTGTAAAATGACATCAACAAATACAGGTCTACAAACAGGTAAGCAAGAATTATTTGCAGTATCTACAAACTTTGTAGAATCATCTTATTAATACAAAATAATACAATATGAGTTTATTAGCTGGATTAGGCATTGTTGGATCAATAGCCAATGGTATAATAGGTAGCGGTAGAGCTAAAAAGCAAATGCGCGCTGCTAGAAAAGAAAAAAATAGACTAAACGCAAAATTAGATAGTTTAGAAAGTCAACGACAAGATATAGTAAATCCATACGCTGACGCAGAAGACTTAAGTGGAATGATAAGTGATCTTAGTGGTAACGTAAGTAATCCGTTTGCTAATCTAGGTGTGGCTACTCAAGCTGCTGAGATGCAATCAGAGCAAGCTGACATAGCTTTAGCTAATACTTTAGATACTATAAGAGCTACAGGATCTGGAGCTGGTGGAGCAACTGCTTTAGCGCAAGCGGCTTTACAAAGTAAAAAAGGTGTTTCTGCTAGTATTGAAACACAAGAAGCTGCAAATGAAAAAGCTAGAGCACAAGGCGAGCAAGCTTCTCAACAAAGAAAAATGCAAGAACAGCAAAGAGTTCAAAGTCAAAAATCAAGTCTTAGAGGTCAATATCAACAAATGATGGGTCAAGGTGAGCAATTTCAAATGACTCTTAATGCTCAACAAGAACAAAGTGAAATAGATAGAACCGCTTCTCAATTAGCTGGTCAAGTTGCTGCTGAAGCTGCTGCAACAGCTGCGGAAGGAGATGCTTTAATGGGAGCAGTTAGCGGAGCGTTTGGCTCAGCGGCTAGCGCTTTTGGTGGAGGTGGTGGAACTAGCGGTAGTGGTGGTTTTTCAAATACTTCGCAAAATATTTTAGCAAACGCGCCTGGAGCTCCAATAGTAACTAACACAGGATTATTTTCCGGCGGGGTTAATCAATCAGGTTTTGGCTTAAAGCCACCATCTGATAGAAGACTTAAAAATAATATAAAATTAATTAGCAAATCTGAATCAGGTTTAAATATTTATTCCTTTAATTATAAAGATGATAAAACTTGGGGTAATAAAACTTATCAAGGAGTTATGTCAGATGAAATACCAGCTAACGCGGTTATAAAACATGAAGATGGTTTTGATAGAGTAGATTACTCTAGAATCGATGTAGAATTTAAATCAATATAAAATGGCACAACAACAATGGAATTATTATGTTCCACCTACAAATACAGCTTCTAATGTTAACACTATTGTTGATAGTGTAAGAAACGCTGTAAAAAGAAATGATTTATTAAAGCAGCAAGAAAAAGCGGATGCTGAAAAAAAATCAAAAGAAGCGCAAAGGCAAGCAGAAAACAATAGAATAAGAAATGATAGACAGTTAGGTAACCAGCAAACTAGCATGGCTGGATATACTAATCAAATTGCTGAAAGCGCAGATGGTGATGGTTATAAAGCAAGTATACTAAACAAAACGTATACAATGGAAGATAAAAAAGCTTTTGCTGAGATATCTAGAAAAATAGAAACAAAAGAATGTGGTGCTTGCACAGAAGAAATTGCAAAAAGAAGCATGATGATGGCAGAACCTGGAATTACTAAAGACTTTATTACTGATATTGAATTAGAGTTTACTGAAATGGACGCGGATATTGCAAAAGGAGTTTTTGATACAATGAATAATAGTACTTTACTAGCAATAAGAGGAGTCTTACAAGGTAAAGGAAACGCTAGAGAATATCATAGTTATGGAATAAGAAGACTAGAAGATGGAACTCAAGAATTTTGGATAACAGGACCAGATGTTAATCCTAATAAAGGTAAAGAATACGTTATAAATAGCAATCAATTAAGTAAGGCTGCAGCTAATGGCGGTGGAATATACGCTAGCCCATATGATCAAAAAAGAGAATTAGAAGCTATTGATAATTCTTTTAGAATCGTAAAAGACGCTGATAAAGGAACTTTTGGGGATTATCAAGAAAAATTTCTTAATCCTAAAAAAGAATACAAAATAGACTCTAACGATCCAAGCATATTGATAGAATATCAAACAAGAAATACAAAGCTTGCTGATGAAGAAATAAAAAGAGCAGTAACAGCTCAGGTAGCTGGAGATTTTAGCGAAGAAAACATAGGCAGCGCTATAGCAACTTGGAATACCAAATTAGCTAAAGATGAAGATGAAAAATGGGAATATTGGGAATGGGAAAATTTACCGGATAATAATGACTTTGGTGGTTACACTCCTTCAAAAGAAACTGGATTAAAAGATAGAGACACAAAACAAGATAGAAGACAACTTTATCAAGAAAGATTAACTGAAAAGTTTAAAAAAGAACAATTTGTTAATTTTGATATACCAGTTTTAACAGGAAGAAAAATACCAAATCCTAATTACGTAGAAGGGCAAGGGCAAAATATTGGTAAAGGAGTTTTTGATTTTATGACTGAAGATCTTCAAAGCACTTTTAGAGAAGCTTTTCCAGATAACTCAGATGATCTTTTTATATCTGACGATGGACTAACGGCAACAATAGTACGTGAAGGATCTCCTGAATCTACTCAAGGATTTGATTTTACTAAAAAAGATGAATACGTGCAATTTTATACTAAATTAGCAGTGGCAAGAGGAGATTTTAAAGGTACTTCAGACGCAGTTAAAAAAGCTAAAAGAGATTTCCAAGACGAAGTAAGAGAATCATGGAAAAAAGCAGAAGCTAAAAGAAAAGAAGAAATTCAAAAGAAAAAAATAGAACTAGATAAATTAGAGCGATTAAGAAATCCAAATGCTCCTGGGTTTGAAGCTCGTGTAAAATAACAATTAAATTATGGCTGAATTATACATAGTAGATGGATTAAGTGATCCTATTGATATCTCTTATTTTACAGAAGAAGAAAAAAAAGAGTTTTTTGAACTTAGACCTAATGCTAAAAAAGTAAATGAAGAGCAAAAAGAACAAGAAGTAGTAAAGACAAACGACTCTGCAAATGTGGTTCCAAGTGTAGGGTCAACAAACAATATGGAATCAAGCTTGGAAGATACTTCTTTGGAATCACCAGTGATGGGTCCAGTTGCTCCGTCTAAAAAACAACAAGCTAACACAATAGAATCTATATCTAAACAATTAAACGTTAGAGAATATGATGAGTTTGTTTTACCTACAGCTAAAGAAAAAGAAATTCTAAAAGAAGAAGTAAAAGAAATTAGTCTTGAACCTTACAAGCAATTTGTTTCGTCTCCAGCATCTCCAACAACAGGAATTAGCAGTGGAAATGGATCAATGCAACAAGTTCAACCCTATGAAGATGAGATGAAATTAGCAAAGAGTTTTCTTACTAAAAATAAAATGTCTCTTACGCCTGAAAACATAGATCAATATACTAGAAACGAAATATATAAAGCTAAAGTTAACGATATTGAAATAGAAAGAAACGATGAGTTTTTTGACAATATGGATACTGATGATTTTATTAATTTAAAAAGTGAATCGGCATATAAAAGTAAAATGCTGAAAAAATCAGGTAAAAAAACAAGCAAAACTCTTCAAGACGAATTATTTAAAGATTTAGACACAAGAAAAAAACTTCAAGAATACGAACAGCCAATAGCTCAAGAAAGATTAACTAAAGCCCTTGATTTTTATGCAAATGAAAACACGGCTATTAATAGAAATATAGCTAGTTTTACTGAAGCAATGGTTAATCCTGGAGATAGATTTAATGACATTCCAGAAGATGAACTAATACAGTTGCAAAATGGCAATAAAGTACCTAAAATTGTTTTTGAAAAATACTCAAGTTTAATACAAGCTAAAGGTTTAGAAAAAAATTACTTACTAAAACAAGTAGAAGAATTAAATAACCTAGATAAAGACGTTGCTCAAAGTTATAAAAGCTTAGATTTTGTTAGTAGAAACTGGGATTTAATGGATCAAGCTTTAGCGGTTGCAGCTAACAGCGTTTCTGATGCTAGTGCTTCTCTTGCCTCAGCTACTATTGACGTATCTGAAATACTTTTAGACGCAAACTCTTCACCTAGAAAAAGAAAAACAGATAAATACAAACAAACCGCAGCTTATTTTAAAGAACAAAAAGACGGTATTAATTTTTATAGAAACAAAAGTAACGAAGATTTACAGAAAAATTATGCCTATAAACCTAAGTTTGGTGATCAAATAAATCCATTTAATGGAAGCGCAATTAAAAGTTTAGTAAATTTAGGAGAATTTGCCGTGCTAGGTTTAGCCGGTCAAACAGGTACTTTATTGCAATTATCTATGGGATCACCTGGTTTAGCTGTTTTAGGAGCTAGTACTTATGGTAGAACTATATCTGACATAGAAATAGCAGACGAACAAGCTGGATCTATTACTGGAAATTTAGAAAAAAGATTAACAGCTTTAGGTTTTGCTGTAACTGAGGTAGGTTTAGGCGCGTATCCTACGCAAAAACTAATATCTAATGCGTTTACAGCAGTTAATAAAGGTGGTAAACAAGAAATGATTTCTGGTATTAGAACTTATTTACAAGCTAATTGGGATAATATACCTATGTCTTTTGCTACAGAATATGTTACAGAAGGCGCAACGCAACTTGTTCAAAATACTATAGATATAACTAGAGGAGCTAAAGACATGTCGCAATTAATGGAAGGCGTTGGTGAAGCTGCTTTTACTGGAGGTTTGTTAGGCCCTATGATTACTAGTATACCATTTGTAAAAGGAATGGTATATTCTCATTACTCTAGCTGGAACGAATTTGCTCCATATAGAGAAAGAGCTGAACAAATAGCAATATTAAATAAAGAAGTAGAAAATCTTGAAGGTCCTGGTTTTGAATCTAATATATCTTCTAATTTGCGTATAAAAATGATCGCAGATTTAACTGCTGAGCAAGATGCTTTTCTTACAGAAAAAGGAAAAAGCATTTTATCTGCAATTAGTCCTGAAGGAGATAGACTTTATAGAAGTGCTTTATTAAAGCAACAAAACATAAGACAAGAAGCTATTGAGCTTATGAATCAAGAAATGGATCCAAACGTAAAAGCTAGTAGATTGAAAAAACTAAAAGCTGAGTTTGATTATTTAGAAATAGCTAGAAACAGTTGGTTACAAGACTTTCAGCAAACTTTTTCTGTAGAAGAAAATTCTGTTAGAGAAGAATATTTAAATAAAGCTGCCACTGAATTAAACTTAAAAAGAGGAGCAGATTCTGGTACAAAAATTGAAGACAGAGCAAATGATCTTTATGAAATTGATAAAATTAAAACAGCTAATGACAATGCTATAAACTTAATTGTTACTTTAGGTCAAGGCAATGTTGATGTAAATTATGAGTATTCAGATGACAATAGTGTTTTGCTTACTAATTACAAAGCTAAATTACAAGAACTTGTAGACTTAGGAGTTTTTAGTCAAGAAATTGTTGACCGTAGTTATAAATCAACTAGTGAAAAATTAAATGCCGGAACAATAAACGGAGCAAACATTAGATACAAAGACTTAAATGGTAAATACCAAAATTTAATTTTTGTTTCAGAGGTTAATTCTTTAAAAAATAGAAGATCTCAAACTCCTGTGCATGAAATTACTCACACTATTTTAGCAGAAGCTTTAAAGAATAATCCTCAAGATTTTCAACCTTTAGCTAATGGTATAATGACTTACTTAGCTGAAAACAATTCAGCTGCTTTTTTTAGAATTAGAGAAAATACACAAGGACAATCTCCTGAAGAAGTTTTAAATGTTTTTATAGAAGAAGTAACTTCAGGTAGATTAGATTTAGAAAAAAGTTCAGACTCAGTAAATTGGACATCTATATTTGGTTTTGAATTATCTAAAGCAATGGGAACAGAAAATGCTTTTGAAGGTGTTACTGATATAGTAGAGTTTTTAACAACGTTAGGAAATAAAATAAATGATGGAACGTTTTCATTAAAAGATCTTGAAACTATACAAGAAGTAGGATTACCTAAACCTAAAGAAGACGCTAAAAATCCTGACGATATAATAAAAGAAAAAACAAAAGCTAAAAGTAAAGCAAAAGTTGTAGGTGAAGACAAAGATATTGTAGTTAAGAAAAGTGAACAAGCTGACATTGATAAAGTAAGTGATCTAGATTTATTACAAAAAATAAATAACTTGGTTCCTAGTAGCGTAAAAACACAACAAGACTTTTTTAATCCTAAAGTTTTTAATAAGATATTTAACGATGGTAAACTAGATCCATTAATTCAAAAATACATTAGATCAAAGTCTTCTTCAGGAGAGCAAGGAAGTTTAAATATAAAAAACGTAGCTGATAGATTAATGAATTTTAATCCTGCTAAAGAAAGAGCAAGTGGTAAAGCGGTTGGCGCTGGCGCGTTTGCTGAGTTTATAACTTCTAATACTAATTTTGGTAAAAGAGATAGCAATAAAGAATTGTTTAAAACCCAAGAAAAAAATAGAAGAGAACAAAGTATTGACGACAAAACATCACAAATAGCTGGAAAACCACTTAGTGAATCAATAACTGAAAAAAGAATTGTATCTAAATTAGGCAGAGGAATAACGTTAAGAGGTAAAAAGTTAATTACTATAGAAAACAGTGATGGTTTTACTTTAAAAGAACAAATAGAAATAGCTGCTTTAGAAACTTTCAAGGGTACTATGCCTAGCGTTGATAGTAAAAAATACAAGGATTTTGTTTTAAATCAAGAAAATGTAATTAGAAAAGCTATACAAAGTAGAGTTAAAAATACTTCTGACTTTAAACAAGTATTAAAAGAATTTTTACCATTATATAAAAGTTACCCTTTGCCTAGCTTAGTACAGATGGAAAGGTTAATGGAAGACAAGGTTTTAATAAAGGAAATACGTAGATTAACTAAACCGAAAGAAGTTGATAAAGCTATAGCTGAAAATAAATTACCTAAAAACACGAATAGGACATCAGGTCCAATACTTTATGATTACGCTAACCCTACTCTTGCTCAATTACAAAACTTTTTCTTTGGCGATAATGTTAAACCTTCTACTAAAGGAACTAGAAAAGATGCTTTCTTTCGTGGTTTAGCTACACAACTTATATCTGACATGGCTCCGGAGGCTGCTAGAAAAGCAGGTTTAGACCCTTTAGAAATTACTAAAATGTCATCTAGATTAAACGTTGACCCTAGCATAAAATTTAGTGAATCAAGAGATCTAACTGATGTACCTTTAACTGAAGACCAACTTAACATATACAGAGAGTTATCTAAAGATAAAGATAAAGACGACATAGGCGTAAGATTTGGTTTTGATACAAAAACAATAAACGAAGAAACAAGACCAGGTTTAGTAAAAAATTTAATAAAACATGCTAAAGAATTTAGTGACGTTACTATTAACGGAGCAGCCATGCAAAGTGGTGGTAAGCAAGGTTATTATAAATACACAAAAAACGGTGAAACTAAATACCGCGTAACAAAACCGGCTAAAGTTCTTGATAATAAAGGAAATCAAATTAACAAACCTATTAAGTATGTTAAAACAACTGATGGTAAGTATTTTAAAATAACGGAAATTGCAAATCTTAAAGTTAATTGGGTTCCAAAAATAGGTAAACTTTTCTGGGGAGCTAAAGATCAAAATCTTATAAAAGTTTTAGAACTTGGTAAAAAATACAAAGGTAAAAAACCTGTTAAAATTGATTTAAAAAAATTAAAGAAATATAATAAAGAAGGAAAATTAGACGCTAAATTCATTAAAGATAACAAACCGCAGATAGACGCAAACATGGATGCTCTAGAGTACATGATAAACGAGTTATCTAATGCTTACAAAAATGGAGTTCCTATGGAAGTTATTGGTATGCTAGTGATACAAAGTTATCAAGCTACTGGAGGTTTAATAAAAATAGCTGCACCTTTTAGATACGTTAATATTAATAAATTTGAAATTGGTGACAAGAAAGACGTTTCAAAATTATTATACAGAGAAGAACACAATCCACCTGCTTCTGTTCTTGGTGCTAGTATAATATATGCTGTAGAAAGTAATACGACTAAGCAGCTCATGAAAGCTATTATAAAAAACTATTACCAAACTCAATTATCTAAAAAAGATGACAGTAAAATTGATAGAGCAAAATTAGATAGTACTTTGTACGAAGGTACTAGTATATTTGATGATCCTATAACTAGACTGGCAGCCGCTGGTATTGATTTAAATACCTTAATAAATCCATTGACAGGTGAAACAATGGCACAAGAATATGATGCTGGTATACCAAATGATTTATATAATTCTTTTTCTGAAACAGGTAAAGCTATATTAAGCGCTTATCAAAACATGGAAATATTAAAATCTGTTACAGATTCAAATGTTAAAATGAGCGAAAATATCAAAACATATGCTAAGCTAGTTCCAGATATGGTTCTTACAGTTAATTACTCTCAAAATACTTTTGGCAGCAAATTAGATGGAACTAAAACTACAGCAGAGCAAATAGAAATATTAGGTAAATATGATAAAGCAGCAGCGTTAGCAAGAAGCTTTAGCACACCTACTAAAAAAATAAGAGTATTTGATTTTGACGATACTTTAGCTAAAACAAACAGTAAAGTAATAGTTAATACACTTGATGGTAAGACAACAAAAATAAACGCTACTCAGTTTGCTAGACAAGGTCAAGCATTAGAAGCTGATGGAGCTACGTTTGATTTTACTGAATTTGAAAAAGTAATTGATGGTAAGAAAGGACCGTTATTTGATTTAGCTAAAACAATGTCTGAAGCTGATGGTAAAAGAGATATATTTATACTTACAGCACGTCCTCAAGCATCTGCAACAGCTATTAAGGAGTTTTTAGATGGCGTAGGACTAAATATACCTCTAGCTAATATAACAGGCTTAGAAAACGGTTCTCCTGAAGCTAAAGCTAATTGGGTTATAGACAAAGCTTCTAATGGTTATAATGATTTTTACTTTGCTGATGACGCAATTAAAAACGTTAAAGCTGTTAAAGAAATATTAAGTCAAATAGATGTTAAGTCAGAAGTTCAGTTAGCTAAATTTAGTGAACAAGCTAACATGGACAAAGTGTTTAATGACATGATAGAAAGAACTACAGGTATAGAATCTTTTAAAGAATTTTCTGACTCTAAAGCAAGAAGAATAGGGAAAAACAAGGGCAAATATAGTTTCTTTATTCCACCTTCTGCTGAAGATTTTGCAGGGTTAATGTATCCTCTTTATGGTAAAGGTAAACAAGGAGACAGAGACATGCGATGGATAAACGAAAATGTTATAGGACCTTTTGGTAGAGCTGAAAACGCTTTAACTCAAGCAAGGTTAAGCGTGGCTAATGACTATAGAGCTCTTAAAAAGAATTTTAAAACTGTTCCTAAGACTCTTAAAAAAGAAGCTTTTGATGGTTTTACTTATTCAGACGCTTTAAGAGTTAGCATCTGGACTTCTCAAGGTATGGATGTTCCAGGATTATCTAAATCAGATATAAAACAACTTAATGAATTTATAGAATCTAACGCAGAACTTAGAGTGTTTGCTGAAGAATTAGTAAAAATACAAAAAGGTAAACCTTATCCAGAACCTACTAAGAGTTGGTTAGGTGGAACTATTACTACTGATATACTAGGTAATATAAATAAAGTTAATAGAGCTGAATACTTACAGCAATGGCAACAAAACGTTGATGTATTATTTTCTGATAAAAATAAAAACAAATTAAGAGCAGCTTTTGGAGATAATTATGTTGAAGCATTAGAAGATAGCCTTAGAAGAATGAAGTCTGGTAGTAATAGAGCTAGAAGCGATAGCAGAATAGTAAATAACGTTACTGATTGGATTAATAATTCTGTTGGTGCTATCATGTTTTTTAATGCTAGATCTGCGGTACTACAAACTATATCTGCTGTAAACTTTATAAACTGGAGCGATAATAATATACTTAACGCAGGTCTTGCTTTTGCTAATCAACCACAGTTTTGGAAAGATTTCATGTACTTAATGAATTCTGACTTCTTAAAGGCTAGACGTAATGGGTTAAAAATAAACGTAAGTGAGTCTGAAATTGCTGATGCAGTAGCAGAGAGCACTAATAAACCTAAAGCAGCTATAGCTTATTTATTATCTAAAGGTTTTTTACCAACACAATTTGCTGATAGTTTTGCTATAGCATCTGGTGGAGCTACTTTCTATAGAAATAGAATTAAAAAATACATAAAAGAAGGTATGCCTCAAGAGTTAGCTGAACAAAAAGCTTTTCTTGATTTTTATGATCTTGCAGAAGAAACTCAACAATCAAGTAGAACTGATCGTATTAGTCAGCAACAAGCTAGTACAGCTGGTAGAGTTATATTAGCGTTTGCTAATACACCTATGCAGTATGCTAGATTACAAAAGAAAGCTTTATTAGATCTTAAAAACGGTAGAGGAGATGCTAAAACACATGTATCTAAAATAATATACTATGGCTTTTTGCAAAATCTATTATTTAACGCTTTACAAAATGCTTTATTCGCAATGGCGTTTGATGATGACGATGAAGATGAAGCTGCTAAAAAAGCTAAAGCAAAAAGCGTTAGAATAGCTAACGGTATGACTGACTCTTTATTAAGAGGTTTAGGTATTGGTGGAGTTGCGGTTGCTACTATTAAAAATATAGCAGTTAAACTTTATGATGAAAGCGAAAAAAGAAGTCCTAAGTATGAAGATGCGGCGCTAGAGTTATTATCTTTTTCACCGCCTATAGATTCTAAAGTTACTAAATTTAGATCTGCACTTAGAACCATGTCTTGGAACTCTGAAGAAATAAAAGAAAAAGGTTTTAGCTTAGATAATCCTGCTTATTTAGCAGGTGGACAAGTTGTATCAGCTTTCACTAACATACCATTAGATAGAGTTGTTAGAAAATATGATAATTTATCTGCTGCGTTTAAAAAAGATACTGAGACTTGGCAAAGCATAGCTTTAATAGCTGGCTGGTCTAAATGGGAGGTAGGAATTAAACCTACGTACAAAAAGAAAAAGAAAGTAAAAGAAAAAAAGATTAAAAAATTAATATTTTAAATAACAAAAATGAAAAAATTTATAGACAAAATTCAAGCTGGTTGGAATAAATTATTATATAAATTAATGTTTAAAAAATACAAATAATGAGTGTATCTGATGTAAAAATGTATTTAATGAGCGTTGGCGCTCTTAGCGTAAGTATGTTGAACCAAGTAGAAGATTGGTTAAAAATAACGCTTCTTTTAGTGACTATAGGTTACACCTTATCAAAATGGATAAAACTTAAAAAAAAATAAAATAATGAAACAAAAAGTGAAGAAAATAATTAAAGAATTACAAGGAGCATCTAAAATGCATTTAAGACAATCAAAAGAACTTGCTTCAATGGCTAAAAAAGCTTCGCCTTTTCAATTAAGAAGTCCATTAAAATTTGAAGGAGCTAACTCTTCTAATTCTTCATGTTGGGATGGGTACAGAAAAGAAGGAGTAAAAAAATCACCTAGTGGAACAGGTGAGACAGTGAATAACTGTATAAAAATAGGATCATGAAAAAGATGCCATTTCAGTTAAAGTCACCTATGTTAATGAGAAAAACTACCAAAGGAGAAGGTAGAACTTTTAGAACTGAAGAAGAAGGTGCTGGTATGACTTCTAAAGGAGTTAGTGATTATAAAAAAGAAAATCCAGGTAGTAAATTACAAACTGCAGTAACTGGTGATGTAAAGCCTGGTAGCAAAGCTGCTAAAAGAAGAAAATCATTCTGCGCTAGATCAAAAGGTTGGACCGGTGAAAGAGGTAAAGCCGCTAGAGCAAGATGGAAATGTTAGGAACAAAATAAAAATGGGCACCATACCCAAAAGTTCCTGTAACCGAAGAAGGGGATCACGTAAGTGGTCCCCTTTTTCTTTTTATCCATCACAAGCAACACAATCATCCATT
>Ga0209482_1001008_pt1 | contig 21329 bp, 19 predicted proteins | sample CoawatmetaG10DNA_FD_187512 | JGI IMG/M metagenome (GOLD analysis project Ga0209482, IMG submission 187512) | Marine microbial communities from the West Antarctic Peninsula - Coastal water metaG104-DNA (SPAdes) (version 2) | ecosystem: Environmental > Aquatic > Marine > Coastal ...
CCCTGCTGCGGCGTCAACAATGGCAACCTTATGGACATGGGTGGCCATGACCATACTATTTACTAAAATTATACCTCGCCATATTCAGCATGAATTTGCCTTAGGCCATAAATTGGTTTAACTGTTATTATGCTCACCACATCTGTTGGCTAAAATGGCGGCGGCATAGGGACTGGTATTGGTCGTTACCACCAATCACGACTTGTTCACCATCTTTGACGACAGCGCCATGCTCATCAGTACGAACCACCATGGTTGCTTTGCGGCCACAATGACATACCGTTTTTAGTTCCACCAACTTATCAGCCCAAGCCAACAAGTATTGGCTACCCGGAAATAGCTCACCCCTGAAATCCGTACGAATGCCATAACATAACACTGGAATATCGAGGTGATCTACCACCTGGGTTAGCTGCTTAACTTGCTCACGGCTTAAGAATTGGCTTTCATCAATAAGAATGCAATCAATATGCTGACTTGAGTGTTGAGTTTGCAAAATGCTCAACAAATCATCTTTTTTAGTAAACAGTTGCGCCTCAGCAGCCAAGCCAATACGGGAGGTGACCTTACCGATGCCATAGCGATCATCTAATGCCGCCGACATGATAAACGGACGCATGCCACGCTCTTGGTAGTTATAAGCTGATTGCAATAAAGCAGTAGATTTACCAGCATTCATGGACGAGTAATAAAAGTAAAGTTGGGCCACTATAGCAAGCCTTTTACGGGTAACGGTACGTTAGCCCTTAGGGAATAATTAGTTGGGGCGACAGGATTTAACGAACCAATCTAACCCATCGAAGAATATGAACTTAAAACCAATCAAAAAATAGTACTAATAAAGTTATCAACAGCAATTGATACTTAAATGAAGCGTGTCATTGGTGCCAACAGTTCGTGCAGGCAGTCTACCAGACTATCTGTCGGGCGCCTTAATTTTTAATACCAAATACGACTAGAAAATTAATGAACTGTGGCTTAGCGGGCTATAGCCCTTTAGCCTACTAAAGATCGAACGAAAATTTGAAAGGCCCAAGTAGGCCTTAGGAGGCTGATAATCAATCATAATCTAAGATCAATAAACCACCAGCAAAGTATGAGCAGAATTATGTTTAGTACTGGCTAATAAGGCAGGGTTGGCATTGCCCACTTTTTGCTAAAAACCTGATCTGTGACCCTAAGACATCTATAAAACGTTAAGAAATATAACAATAGTTAGTTGGCACAAGAGCATTAAACCTAAGCCAAACCTACATAAAAAACTGTTTTACGTTTCGATACCAGCTACACTTTCCTGAAAATAAACAGATTAAAAAATAATCATTTCCTAATCCCACACAAATCATATTGTAATTACATTATAAATAAAGTGCTTTTAGAAACTTGTTCAATAAATGGACACCAAAACTTTCACAACTTAGCCACTAAGTGGAAGCATCAGTTTGTGGAGAACCTGCCAAGCCAATTACACGTAATTAAATGAAAAAAATGAAGCAGTGGCACTGAATAATTTAGTCAGCAAAGAGCGTAAAAGCCTACAGCAGCGCTTTGTTGAGCGACAGCATGGCATAGCACACAGAACCTAGCTGAAACCACTAGGGAAGGTGCAGTGCATCCTATGGAGAAGATGTCAGATAGAAGAACAAGGGAAACCGCTTTGCGTATGGCTGCTCTCAACTATGGCAGTCACTGCGAGCAGAAAGAGCATGGCAAAACCCATCTGACACAGTTCTTGGCGTTGTGACCAAAGCATCACATTATACTGTGGCAATGAACTGTGTTAGTTGTGGCCTACTCTATTGATGAATACACCACAGTTGTTAACGTTATCTCCAAAAAAAACTGCCCACTATCGTACAGATAGTAAGCCGTTTATATGGGCTGACCAAAGCATCAGCTAGAGAGCAAGACGCCCGGGCGAAGCAGAACTCAATCAGAAATCTAACGTTCCACTACCCCTGCAGTCGATACAGTCAGCAACTTAACCTATACCAATAATGCTAAAGTATACCAATACCAGTAAAGGGTAGACTACGCACCGGTGTAGAAGTGGTACTGAGCGTGCAGGTCACCTTAGCTTCGGCAGCAATTGCGGTGTCAGCATCACCCCCACTCCATTGCCCAGCTGTGACAGTGCCACCATTAAACTGATAACCGTCTGGAAGTCCATCTTCAAGCGCGTTTGCCACATCACCGCACTTTACTACGGGGACACCAGCACTGTTATTTGCACCACGTGATGCATAGTTACGGGTACTTGCAGCAGTTAGCGCACCGGCTACTCCTGTCAGAGCGGCATCTCGCGCATTATTCGCCACACCGATGATCTTCGGCGTAGCGACGACAGCCAATACACCCACTACTGCAACCACCACGACTAGCTCTACTAATGTAAAGCCACCATGCTTCTTGTTAAAACTTTTCATAACTTACTCCACTGGATTTCAGCTTTATACGGCTATTAGTAAAATGACAGCCCAAGATTAGACTCATTATTATTGTAAAATACGGCCTAAATGACAATCTGCTATTTAGGCACAATAGATAAATCTCTTCTACTTGAGGCCTTTACACAAGAGTTTAATTTATCGATGTGAAGCTAGCCTATTACATTAATGATAACAGATTTTTTTTGATCCCTTATAGAGAATTTAAGTATTGAAGAATGGATGGACTGGCCTACTAAAAGACTATTAGGCATCACCATTAAACACGCATATCAGACGACAATTAATTTGCCCGATGGGGTTATGCAAATTACAGCTCCATAGTTGTGTGAATAGGCGAAAAGACCAGTTCTGTAGCATATACTTTAGCCCTCGCCCATAACTGCCCGGCTAAGGTCCCACATCGGCAAGTAGACGCCAAGTGCCAAAACAAGCACCAGTCCACCCATAAATACCACTAAAATAGGCTCGATGGCGGCCGATAAGCCCTTGATACTGTAGTCAGTTTCGCGGTCATACATATCAGCAATTTCAACCAGTAGGTCAACGAGCTCGCCAGTTTCCTCACCCACTGCAATCATTTCTAGTACCATCGGTGTGAAAATCTCAGTGTTGGCTGCACATTGCGTTATGCTCTGACCGCGCTCAATACCCTCACGCATTTGCTCGATATAACGGCCAACAAAAGCATTGTCTGTGGTCCTTCCCACTATAGCGAGCGATTGCAACAGTGGCACATTGCTGTCCATAGATAGGGCTAAACTCTGGGCAAAGCGGGCCAAAGTGGCTTTTAAAATAATATCGCCAATAATAGGTAACTTGATCTTTAGAGCATCCCAGCGGTAACGACCTGGGACCGTACGTATGTATCTTCGGAGTAGCAGCCAAGCACCAATGAAGAAGCCCAGAATCCAAGGCCACCAGAACAATACCCATTTTGAGGAGGCCAGTAGCCCTAGGGTAACCAATGGAAGCTCAGCGCCAAATCCCGCGTATACGTTGGCAAATCCTGGGATGACGAATATATTAATAATCACCATAGCCATTACCATGGCCATTATCACAAACATAGGGTAGCGAGTGGCCTGTTTAATGCGCTCTCGCACATCGTTCTGGAACGCAATGTACTTATTTAGACGGAAAAACACTTCGGTGAGCCGACCCGTCATTTCGCCAGTCCTGATCATGGCAATATAAAAGGCGCCAAGCACATCAGTATGCTTCTCCATCGCCACCGATAACGATGTCCCACGCTCCAAGTTAGTGGTGATATTGTCGATCATATCTACCATTGCCGGTTTGGTGGACGAGGCTTTTAGCCCTGTAAGCGCGCGTATAATAGGTATGTTGGCCTTGCTTAGCGTATACATCTGGCGAGAGAACATTAAAATGTCCTCAGGCACTAGAGGTTTTTGGTTTAGTCGCGCTAGCCAAGTGACAGTGCTGTTGTCATTCGACGCTGCTGCAATAGCAATATGCAAGGGTATCACACCCTTAGCTGACAACTGCTTTACGACATCATCCTCACTTATCGCTTCAAGTTGGGACTCGACTGCTTCACCGCGGGCGTTGCGCCCACGCCATTTATAAATTGCCACGGGGCTTAGCTTTCATCGTCTGAGGCGAAGTTTATGCGCTGCGCCTCAGCCAGTGATGTGAGTCCCTGACGCACTAGTTCCAGCGCATGATGAGCCATTGAATGGCCACTAATGCGCTCGCGTGCAAGCTGCATAAACGTAATAGGGTCTGAACGAAGAGTAGAGTTAATGAGGTCAGGGTCCATTTCGAGCCATTCGTACACCCCTCGCCTACCTGCATAACCAGTGCCGTTGCAGGCTGAGCAGCCAAGGCCGAGCATGGAAGATACAGATTCGCCTACTGCAAGAATGTTGTCTAGCCAAGATTGCTCTAGCGCGCTTGGAATATAGGGTTTACTGCATTTAACGCAATTGAGGCGAACCAGTCGCTGGGCGATGATTGCTTGTAGCGCCGATGTCAGCATGAACGGTTGCACCTTCATGTCGATCAGGCGAAAGGGCGCAGTCATAGCATTACTTGTGTGCAAAGTAGATAGCACCATGTGCCCTGTCATGGCAGAACGTAGGCAAATTTCAGCAGTGTCGATGTCCCGTATTTCGCCCACCAAAAGCACATCGGGATCTTGGCGCACAATAGAGCGTAAAATCTTCGAAAAGGAGAGGTCTATCTCCTCATTGACTTGTATTTGGGTAATACCAGGTAATCGGTATTCCACCGGATCTTCCACACTGATCACCTTCAAAACTTCGGTATTTAATTCCAGTAACGCAGCAGATAAAGTGGTGGTTTTACCAGAACCCGTAGGGCCAGTAACCAAAACTAGCCCCGACCGGCTTTGCAGCACTTCGCGGAAGCGCTTAACTATTAAATCTGGCATCCCAAGGTCATCTAGCCTGCGGATACTCATATCCTGACTGAGAAGGCGCATTACCACTGACTCGCCAAAAATGCTAGGCAAGGTAGACACGCGCACATCTATGACTTTGCCAAAGACTTCCACACTAAAACTGCCATCCTGCGGTATGCGGGTTTCAGTAATATCAAGCCCAGCCAACAGTTTGACGCGCCGGCCCAGTGCTGCGCCACTACTTACGTTAACCACTAACTGGGCTTGCAGCATGCCGTCTACTCGTACGCGAACTTGTAAGTTATTTTTCTGTGGCTCTAAGTGTATGTCTGAGGCCCCTATCCCTATAGCTTGTTCAAACAGTGATAGCAACAAGCGCGCTACAGGCGCACCTGCTAAGTGAGTATCAACGAGGAAGTCGCTAGAGGCAACCTCGCTGCCTAAGTCCATTTCCAGTGCCCTGGTCTGTTCCATATGATCAGGGATGACGTATTCGGTTATCTCATACGCCTTCTCAAGCGCTAGTCTTAATTGATCTTCGGGTGCTTCAGCAATGGTAATTGGGCGTTCGAGCAAGCGTGATAGTTCATTTATGGCCAACAAATCTAGCGGGTTGTGCATAACCACCAGTAAACTATTGTCCTTATCATCTAGTACCAGAGCGAGAAAATTCTGTGCAGTCGTTTCTGGTAACAGCTGTACCAGATCGTCTCGAAAGGGGAAATCTGTAAGATTCATAAACGGCACATGTAACTTACGAGCCACAATACTGGCCAGTAACTCATCAGTGATGAGGTCAGCCTCAACCAACAGATTTTCTAGCTTTTGACCAGTTTGTTGTTGCCGTTTTAGGGTTTGATGAAGCTGCTCTTGCGAGATACAATTTTGCTGCACCAGCACGTCACCAAGCAGCCTATCATTAACTTGAGGTTGTATCTGCGCGCTCGGAGTTGCTGTTTCCATATCTATGAGCCCTGCCTTAGAACTAAAAAGTTATCGGAAAGTGGATAAAGAGGCGCAACGACCAGCCACATCATCCAATGTGAGGGAGTTGGGTTAGTTAATGCCACTGTCGTTCCCACCAAACACCCATATTACTTCTCACGGCTTGTTGGTTTGACGTCTTCAACCGCGCCATTAATGCGGATAACCCGCAAAGCTTCCATATCATCCAGTGCTGCACGCACAATTTGGGTTTGCTTTTCCCAATCCTGCGCGGTGCGAATAATGGTGGGCTTGATCAAAACTACCAGCTCTTTTTTTCGCCCCACTTTGACCCGGTTTCCAAATAAGTAGGAGAAAAGTGGGATGTCCGACATGCCTGGAAAGCCTGATGCTTTGGTGTTGGATTTGACCTGCATCAATCCGCCAATAGCGACGATATTGCCATCTTGGATGCGCACCATGGTGTCGAACTCATTAACTGAGCTCGACGCCAATGGCAGCCGAAAATTACCCACTGAACCAAGATCAACTTGCTTAAGCTTCTCGGTGACGGACGTGACTGACGGCCGCACATGCAGGGTGATATTGTTGGCACTATCCACCTGCGGTGTCACATCTAGCGAAATGCCTGAGAAGAAGGGCGTGAGAGAGAGTGAGGGCAGAGAACTATTGGTCGTGCCATCCTCGTTAGTTGTGGAACCTCCACCCGCAACATTAGTTACGAAAAACTCATCCGTGCCCACCTTGAGCAAGGCCTTCTGGTTATTCAAAGTTGCGATACGAGGGCTACTCAAGGTTTGCACGTCACCCCGTGTCTGCAGAAACCCCAGCACAGCCTGAAAGCCATGGCCCGCCAGTGCCAGACCGTATAGCCCCGTACTACCAGGTGTAAGTTCGACGCCACTCTCCAGCAAAGATGAGCCACCTGCATTGAAACTGGGAAGGCCTGCCTGCGTACTCCCCACTAAAACGTTACTGGTGGGGTTACCACCAACCAAACCTACTGCGCCAGATATACCCAGCCCGGTTGCCATCTGTGACCAGTCAATACCACTCTGAAAACCATCATATAGCTCTACTTCAACAATTTTCACTTCTAACATCACTTGCCGCTCTACGGAGACCTGCGCGGCAGTGAGTAATTTTTCGACTTGGAGCAACTCATCAGGCATAGCCCGCACTACCATAATGCCACTCTGCGGGCTAGTGCTTACGTTGCGCCCACCCCCATCACCTACCATAGCGCGCACAGCGGTGGTCATCTCGTCCCATAGATTAGATTCCGATGTGGTGTTAACCAGGCTGTTTTCGGCCCCGCCATCTGAACTTTTTAGCCCCCCAGATGCGACCAATAAGCTACTAGAGCCATTGCGCTGGGAGTGAGGGTAATTGAGGGTGAAAATTCGAGTTTGCAACGTGGGTGCGTAAACAGTGATACGTCTGCCCTCCATCTTGAAGTAATAGCCATACACGTCGCGGATGGCCTCTAGGGCCTCCAACACCGTCACGCCACGCAGCGTCATCGATACATTGCCGGCCACATCAGGATGCAACAGCATGTTGTAGTGGGTATCTGTCACAATAGCCAAAAACACCTCACGCGCTGGGCCGTTCTTTACCAGCAGATCAAGTTTTGGCTCTGGCAGCAGTTGCACCACAGGAGGTAAACGTTCTGCCAACTCGTAAAACGGCGCAGTGGCTGGCTTGGTTGCCATTGCAGGTTGCAAAGAAGCTCGAATCGCCTCGCCCGCATCAGGTGTGCGCAGCGGCCGATCAGCCGCGCACCCAGCCAATAAACCTAAGCTCACCACCATATAAAGAATTGATGTTACGAAAGAACGCGCTAGAGCAAGTGGCCCTTTTGGTGTGATGTTGTTCATGTTAGGGCCTTTTCGAGTCATTGTAATACACATCATAGATCAACATTGACGCAAGGAGTCGTCGTTGATGATAGAGTGGAAGAACTGTCACCACAGTAAGTATCTGCTGTGGGCAGCTCCACTTTGCGCCGCTGTATGCTGGGAAACAGAGGCACTTTGCGCAACATGCCACCTTCGCTCAACCAGATTTCAGTTTCAGTAATACGGACAATCAGCACAGGGCCAACTGTATCCCCCTGCGCATACAGCAAGGTGTCAATCACTATATGTGGCTGGCCATTACGCACGATGATAGTCATGGCACCAGACTCTATGCCTATTGGGGTTTTAACCTGCTCAGAACTAGCACGTGGCCTCTCTAAAGGAGTCGGCGGCAAAGTAGGGTCGCGTTGGCTGTGAGCAGTAATTGGACTGGTAAAAAATAATAATGAGAGGGTTATGAACCAGAACAGCGCCAGCTTGGGGGGCATGCTTGGTATGTAAGTAGTCATTTTGCATACTCCCCAACCACAAACAACTGCAGTGTCAACTCTGTGGGTGGGTTCTCACTTTTAAGTTTCATGCTGCCCCAACGTACATGGGGTAGGGCCTTCTCGAGTGTCTGCACATACCGCGTTAACTCGGAGTAAGGTCCAGACACTGTCAACTCCACATTTTGCTGTGTTAACCCTCTAGACAGTTTAGCCACCGTTTGAGTAGTTTCATCCACGGTCATTTTGGGAGTAACCATGGATGTGCGCAGCAATTTCAACCCTTGATGCTGACGTAATAAATGAACCAGTACCTGCGCCAGTGGCAGTGGTGCCTCATCCACCACCGACGATACGCCAGAGATAGTGCGGTTCACCGTATCCAGACTAAGTTTGACCGCGGCAATTTCATCACGCAGTATTTTCTGTGTGTCCACAGGGGCTGCAAGGGACTCGAACTCAGCACGAGTGCGCTGTAATTCAGTGCTTTGCTTATCAAACCGTTGTTGCAGTGTCTTGTGCGCCGCCTGTGCTGGCGCCACCCAGAGTAACTCAACTAAGAACACACAGATGATAATGATGGATAAAAATAAAAGAACTCGTTCACGCAGGCTCAATGCATTAAGGCGAACAAATACAAGTTTACGTCCAGTTATCCATCTACGTTTCATAATTTGGCCTGCGCTGTGCCTGAAGGTTGGGTAATTAGGCTACGCACACTGAATGACCACGTTGGGCGTGGCTTACCAGCTACTGCTTTTAGTATTGAGGTGCTGGCGTTATCAACATTAACGGTGGAAAAGCTTTGTACTTCAAGAAGAGGGCTGGCGGCAAGTATTGCAACCCACTTGCTGAGAGCTGCAGGCTCAAGCGTAAAACCGGTGAGTTCAAATTGCGTTTCATCAGACGTCACCTTCGTCACCCACACCTTTGCAGGAATACTCTGGGCAACTAGCTGCAGTCGGGCCGAATGCCCCCAACCCGGACGAAGCAGGCCACGTTGCAACTCTTGTGCTAATGTTTCGCGTTGCAGCAACTCGGTGCGGCTATCCTGAAGCTCTTGGTCCAAGACAGAATTGGGCTGGTCACCCGATTTTTTTTGAGCTACAGCTGCTTGTAAGCTTTCAAACTCAATCGATTGCGTTGCCAGAGACTGTGCTAAATCTTCGCTAGCAACATTTAAACTCCACACCCAATAAATACTCCCACAGCCACCCAGCACTGCCAGAACAACCAGAGTTTGCAGCATAGTTTTAACTGAAGAGTAATTAATATGTGATAACTTAATATCCTCTAAAAGATTGATTTTCTGCGCTGGGTCAGTTGATGACGTCTGGATCAGAGTCCCTAGTAAAGGCATACACAAGGCTTTGTCACTCTCCACACCACCGCTGAACCCTGTAAACAGGCCACTAACATCCATCGGCAAAACTATCTCTCCAGCCTGCACCCTGAACCAGGTTGACAAATCGTCACTGCGCTCGCCAGCGTATATACGCAAGCTATCAAGGGTCATGGCTATGCTGGCCCACGAACGCCGCCAGAGATCCAGTGAGCGCTGCACGTCTACCAGAAAGCCCTGCACCTCGTCGTCATCTATGTTGGTACCAGCAAACCCAGCAATCCCATCGCTGTCGTGGGTCTCAGGCAGGGCAAAAAAACTTTTTGGCAGTTCAAACTTTTGCGTATAAAATAACTCATCATTGGCACAGACGGTTAATACTGGTGGTTGCCCATCCACCATCAGCAAGGCGGCATTGGCACGGCCTGCTTGGCCATCCTGCCTTGCTAAAGCACTCTGGAGATTACGCTGAGCGGTTTCCTGGATGTCAATTACGGCTACATTCCAACGCATGGCGTCACTTAGGGTCATAATTCCATGCAACACCTCGTTGGCGGCAGCCACCACAAAGAGCTGTTCTGTCCCCTTTTGATCTTCACCATCACCCACTCGCATAACGTCTAACGTGACCGAGTCTACATTAGTCTTCAGTTGGTCCTTGACCAGATAACGGGTTGCCAAATGCAACTCTTCGGCCGGCACCACTGGTGCATCGATCTGTAAAAGTTGGTATTGCTCTGGTCGCAACATAACCTGCACATTGAGGCCAGTGAGCCCCAACCCAAGAGTATGTAGCCGGCTAACGAAGTGTTTAATGCTACGGGCACCTTGGTGCTCCACGCCAAACTTGAGCACCATATAGGTCCCATTAGCAAGCGGCTGTGCATGGACATAAGCCAGCGTACTGCCAGCCCAAGACACCACCAAATGCGTGTTTGAGCCTTGACGCTTCCTAGGCCAACGGATAATCAAAGGACCCTCATCGACAGAACTAAAGATGAGAGGGTTGGGCATTTAATGATCGAAAAAACGAAACTCATGACCAATGACCACTTATTGTTATTATAAGTTCACAGTAAACTAATTTATATGCAACTACCATAGCTATTAACCTCGATTTCAATAGTTTTCCCGCCCATAGATGATGGGGGTACAACGGGTACGCGGACGCAAAAGTGGGCACCCCACCGCACCTGCGAATGCGCCCAATGTCGGCGTTTGTATCGTTGCACTTCCGTAACATGCCCCCGCACCCAAAGTCCCGGTCACGGCTTTCAGATGTCCATTCACATATGCATTCGCTCCTAGGGTGGCCGTCACTGCCGTCAGATCTCGATTCACATAGGCACCCGCACCTAACGTCACCGTTGTTGCTTCCAGATTTCGATGCACGTAGGTGCCCGCGCCCAGCGCTGCTGTAAGGGTCTTAACGTTCTTACACACGTACCCCCCAGCTCCTAGCGCAAACGTCGTTCCCGCAAACACATTTTGACCCACATACGAACCCGCACCCAGTGCCACCGTTGTTCCTGCCCACAAATTTCGGCCCACGTACGAACCCGCACCTAGTGCCACTGTGGTTAACGCCGTCACATTTCGAGTCACGTATGCATCAACAGCAAGTGCCACAGTAGACGCCGAATATAAATCGCCATGTACCCCACTACCTACACCTAGTGCGGCCGTAAAGACCCTCATTTCACCATCACCAAGCATGGTGACGATGTAGTCGGCGCCAATGGCGATAGTGTCAACGTCAGTGGTGGCGTCATCCTCACAGACGTATGTTTTATCTTTTATATCACTTATTTCGCACCCATCAACCAACGCACCACTAAAGGCAATGGCTACTGCATTCGCTGTTGTGGCTGCCATCAGTGCGCAGCAGCCGGCGCCTAGAACCACCCATTTTATGAACTTGTAGCCTTTGCGAGCCTGCTTCATTTTTCAATACTCGCTGACACACTGCGTTCAACGAAACCAACATTGCCAGGCGTTGCTGGATCATTACTAGCAACCGAGGTGATTGAAAATATTTTTATATTTTTTACACCTTTGGTATAAACGGATTTCTTGCAGGTAACGGCCACGGTGAAACCTCCATCAAAACCAGTCAACTCTTCGGTGAAATCTCCATCAAAATCAGTCAACTCGCCGTGAAGATCTGCACATTCGACTGTTCTAGCAGGCTGGCGAATGACGTAGCCCATACCCCACTCCAAACCGGCACGCGCAGCCCAATACGCTTGCGAGCCCTTGATGTCCTGCGCCGAGGCTAATTGCTGCGTATTAGAAAATGTGAGCATAAAGCTACCCATAGCTGCCATAACGACTAATAGGAAAATGGCAACAATAGAGGCAAAACCATGCTCTGCAGGATGATTCTGTTTCATGGCCAGTTGTTCTCGTAGACTTGATGATACAGACTGATGTTTTCGCCACTGTCGGTAAAGGTAATGGTTAATTGCACCGGCTCATTGCGCTGTAAGTCTGAGACGTCATGAATAAACTTGCACTGGGCCACATTGCTGACATTGCTTGCCAGAATGGGACCGTCCACTGGACAGGTGGCATCGGCATTGGCAAACGTTCTGACCGTACGCCGTAAATTTCCATCATCATCACACACATAGGCAACGATATTTTCGGCTGCTGGAATCACGTAAAAGCGCTTACCGCCCGAGGCTATGGGGAACTGCTTTGAGACTATGGTAATGGTTGTCTCTTTGCCATCCTCATCATCCACAGCCGTTACTAGCGAGGTGTTGTCGCCTATGTAGGCGTTTGCGCCAGAGACTCCAAGGTTGTAGACCGCAACCACGTCACCAACCTCGATTTGTTGGCCAGCTGGGAGCTCTTTATTGACGCCCAACATGTTGAAGCTGGAATCTGAGGTCACAAAATTCAGAGACAACACATCTACTCCAGCGCGATAACGCCCGGCCGTTTTAGTGGGAATGAGTTCAAGGCACTGCGTGTTGGGAATACGAGTACTGTTAGGCAGAGCCTTGCGAATGTCCCGCGCCATGCGCCGCATCGCTGTGTCAGCTGTGTCGGTCAAGGCGGCACGCCGAGCACTATCTACGTAGGCATCAATTGGGCCTTTTAAGAACACCGAAGCGACTACACCGATCACGCCCAAGATGGCAATCACCATGATTAATTCGATAAGGGTGGCGCCGCGATGATTGCGTTGAGTAGCCATAGTTAGTAGTCTGCCCGGTAGCCAGACAAGGATATTGTGTGGCCTCCACCGGTGACCGTCACCGTGATTTTTTTGACTGGCACTTTCGGACTGCTGGTAACGCTCCATTGGGTCTCTACCACGCCTATGTTCACCTTATACCCAGTTAAACTGGCTGGCCAATCTGTGAAGATTGATTCAGTTGTGCCGTGGTAGTCATCCACATCGTCCATGTTGGCGCGCAACGTATCTTTCACATGCACAGCTTTAGGGTCCAAGTCAGGGTCCAAGTCCAACAGATCCGTATCGGCATAGTCCTTTTGTACAACTTCCTCTAAGATCGACTCTGCCAGCACCATCGCTTGTTTACGGGCCATAGGCTCAGCGCTGAATTGAACCGTGGTGTTCATGACCGATAGGATACCAGCTAGCCCGGCGCTCACCACCACAATAAAGAATATGAGTTCGATAAGGGTGAAGCCGCGCTCGGCTGCACTAGTCATGGGTATAGCCAGTGGCGGGTTCAACCGTGATCATCTTAACCACATTGCCCACCTGGATAGTTTGGATGCCCACCAAGGCTCCCGACGCATCAACAGGTTGCCCCAAGCCGTCATAATTGAAATTTGGTGGTGTGGCGCTGAATGCCACACCCGACTTGGCGGTAATAGTTGCACCTGGAGTACTGTCCCCTTTAGGGCCCTGCAAGTCGGTGTCGCAGGTCGGCGTGGCTGCCGTGGCGCCAATAGTCAGCGCTACACTGCCGGTACCCGAAAACTTCACGCACACCGTGCGCCTTTGAGCAATGGCCGCCTTCTGCCCAAAGCGCAATAGCGCCAAAGTTTCGTCGTGAAACCCTCGCGCATAGAGAGTACTCCCAGAGACGTTGCTAGCAGTGGGCATGATAACCACAGATAAAACCCCCACTATAGCGATCACTGCGATCAACTCAATTAGGGTGAAGCCACTCTGATACAATTTTTGAGGGTGTGACCAAGCTATCATGTTATACAACGAAAGTTAGCTGTCATAGTTATTAAGTACTCTTTTGACATATCCAACCGTTTGTTAACGTTATATCTACAAAGAAAATTTTCACTATCTGAGAAATAACGAGCAGTTAAAGCAAAATTACCCTAACACTGGCTACAGAGCACGGCCAATCGTGGGCGAAGCAGTGATCAATCCGAAATTGGACGCCCCTCTAGCCTGTGCAGTCGAAACACTCAGCAACTTAATTTATACCAATAGTGTCAAAGGCCGTAGTAATAACTAGTGTAAAATCGGTACTGATATTACATTGCACCACAGTGTTTAGTGCTACTGACGGATCACTAACGGACGCATAAGGAGTAATTGTATAACCGTCTGCAGCTCAATTAATGTAGAACCACTTTGATTCTTGTTAAAATTTTTCCTCGCCAGCTCTGTAAATTTTTGTTTTATTCAACATTATCAGAATCAGTAGACAAATAGTGTCAGCTCGAGGCCTTTGAACATAGGTTTATCAATTAATTTATAAGCTTATGTGTGACGATCTTATTACAGCGTCCGAATTTTAGCATAACGTTTTTTTGAATCCTTACAAAGAATGTAAGTATCGGCAAATGGATCAACTGAGCTACTAGAATACTATGAAGCTCAGTAGCGCGTTAATAACGCTCATTGCGAATAATTATCGCACTAGATAGCTGGTAACCCGTATTACGAACGTTTTTGATGGTCAAATATTCGTGCTCAATAGGTGCAAGCTTTTGCCGCAAACGGCTGACGAAGGTTTCTAAGGTGTTTTTCCTAGAGCTTTCTAAGTCTAGTCCAATGTGTTCCATAAGCTCGTAATACTCTGCAGCATCTGGGTAACGCAAAGCCAAAAACATTAACATTTTTACTTCACTTTCTACCAATTTCACCGATACATCTTCGTGGCTTAAAGTTTGAGACACTACTGTTAAACAAGGATCTTTAGGTTCGTTATGGGCCTCATCAAATATGTCACCAAACACCCCCCTCAAGCATGCAATCAATGCTTCAGGCTTAAAGGGTTTAGCCAAGTACAGCATGGCTCCAGCGTTGTAACCTGCAAGTATATCGTTCTGTTTGCTCAATACACTCATCATAATTACCCGCAAATTGGGCATTACTCTTAAATAGCGCTGAGCGATACTATAACCAGACTCCCCTGGCAACTGAATGTCCAATAACAACAAATCTGGCACTGGCGAGTGTGAACATTCGTCCATTTCGAATGCTTCGCAAAACAAACGACATTGGTATCCTTCTTGCTGTAAACGATGCAGAATTACCTCACCTAAACTAGGGTCATCTTCACAAATATACACTAATGGCCTTGTCATTTTTTAATCCCCACAGTGGCAACAAAAACGTTACCTTTCAACTGAAAATCAAGCGAATAGTTATTCGCAACACATAGATTTTTAACAATCCACAAACCCAGTCCAGTACCACGAATTCCCGCTGCATTAGGCGCCCGATAATATTTATCGGTAAGTGCCGACAAGCTAAGTGGGTTTAGATTTTCACTATTATTTTTAAACCGCAAGTAAACACCCCCCCCCTGGACAATTACGTTCACTTGAACACGCCCATCCGTGGCATATTTCCTAGCGTTGCCAAGCAAGTCATTCACAATCAACTCTAGAGCCAACTTGTTACCTACGAAACTAGTATCACCACGACTCATCAGATTAAACCGGCTATCATCAACTTTGCCGTTTTGTGGTTTTTGCCATTGATGATGTATCAGCTCTATTAAATATACGTTCTCTTGGCTTATATAATGATCACTTAAATTGCCCATTAGCTCTACTTTATCCACCACATGCTGAATATGAGCAAGTTGTTTGTGAATACTACTCTCTTTTGGCGCACCCGAAACACAAAAGTGCAATGTAGTAAGTGGAGTCTTTATTTCGTGGGATAACATTGATAACAGGGCTGATTGCTCAGCAAGATCCTTATTAAGTTGGTCGTTAGACATAGCCAAGCGAACAGATGCTTTAGTTATATTTATTGTACGACGATGCGAAATAGTGGTGCGCAATTGCAAAATTATAGCCAGAACTATAAGAGACACTAGTGTATATAAAGAGAAATTAACTAGGGGATATTGCCCAAAACCTAGCTCAGATAGCGAACCTATGGCGACTAACAACATCAAAAGGCTGTAGAAAACACGAATCTTCTTAAAGATAAAACCCTGAATCTTGTCCTTCGGACTTGTACGTGGAATAAAACTAATCAAGCCAACAGCCAGCAATGCAGTGGTTATGTTACTACTGATAATACCAACGTTTTGATCAACGAAAAAATAAATAGCAAGGTTAACAAAGGTGATCAACACAACTGTGCCGATTACGGAATCTAGCCACCTCGCAGCAACCATATCCCTAAGTACCAACCAATGAAAAACAGCCCCCGTCATTAGCAGATAGATCGACAACGCACCTAACGCAGCGCCATTTATCTGATTAAAGTGCGGCCAAAAACTGGGCACCAGATTACTCAGCGCCACCAACGTGGCAAAACAGATAAGCTGGTGCGCAGCGAAGGCGAAAAATAAAGGTTGTTTTAACCGAATTCCAGCAATCAACGACGCGATAACTGCACCAATTATGATAAATAAAACCATACTTATCATTATTAAACTGAATGCACTTTCCCTTACCAGCATGTCCCTAGAAAGAAAGTTTAGTGATACCGCCACATTTTGCGTAGAACGAATTTTTATACGAGCTGAAGCAGCATCACTGGGGATTTCCAGTAGAAATCGGCCTACGTAATAATGATAGGCTGCAAGTTGGTGAGGCTCTTTATCACCCATAATGTCTTTATTGAGGGTGTCACCATACTGGTCAAAAAACTCAAACTCCACAGTGTCTAAATAGGCTGGGGCGACAGTGACATACTGAGCACTAGAAAATTCAGTAATAACTAACTTGAAGTCCACCTGGTTCGTGGTCATACCGGCATCCACATGCTCCCCTTGGCGCCAAAGCATTGAATCATCGGGCACACTGGCGCCCACATCATGTACAACCCAATATGAATCAACACCCTGTTCTACCGAGTATTGATTGAGCATGTAGCTATTGCTCACAACTACGAGGAGAGACAATGCAGCGATTATCGCCAAAACATACTTAAAAGCGGAATGAAAACGCTTATAATCCAATGGTTCCGCCTCCTCAATTTCTAAACAGATAAACCGTGTGCGTAATTTTATACGCAGCCCTAGCAGCCTTTACTCGCTGTAACTACACCCCTAGACCGTAACACATTTAGGCTAACTGTGAACAAGACCTTGACATAAAAGTCTCTCGTTAAGTGCTCTGCTGTTGGTTTTACTTATCCCTTCCAAACCATTCATTGACAGCCTTACCATTTTATTACAGGGTCTAAACCCTGAACAGCTACTGGCGAGAATGGAGTGTTTTTGTAGTGATCCAGAAATGTGCCCACGAAATTAAATGCAAGATTGTACATTGTCTTTAATTCATCAACGTGTCTGCCGATGAAACTGCATTCTGCCTTAGAATATCACCTAAATTCAGACTGTAAACTTCTGCCGTGGGCACAAAAAAACTGCTGACTATCTGACAGATAGCGAGCAGTTTAGGTACACTTACTGCAGCATCAGCTTCGGACGACTAGTACCAGTGGGAAGTGAGACTTAATCAGACAGTCCACCAGCCCCTCCAGCCCAAACACTCAGCAACTTAATTTATACCAATAGCACTAAAGGTAATAGTAATCACCGGTTTACTAATGGTACTGATCTTACAGTCCACCGCCGTATCAACTTTTGCTGATGGAAGAGTGGTGCCCTCAGTAATTGTATAACCGTCTGTAGTTAATTTAGCTGTGCCGCCATGCATCACCGCACCAACTGATACACAGGTTGTGACGGCCAAGCCGTTGCCATCATCTGCACCGCGTATCAAGTAGTTATGGGTACTTGCACTAGTTAGCGCGGTAGCCACTCCTGTCAGTGCCGCAGTTCGGGCATCCGTCGTCGTACCTAGCATCTTGGGCATAGCGACGATGGCTAGTACACCCACTACTGCAACCACCACTACTAGCTCTATTAATGTAAAACCACTTTGTTTCTTGTCAACACCTTTCATAACTTTCTCCACTGACTTTTAGCTTTATAAGGCTATTATTAAAATGACAAACCGAGATCAGACTCATTATTAATGCGTAATACAACCTAAATGAAAAACTGCTATTTAGGCGAAATTAACGGGCTTTCTCCAATTGAGATATCTACACAAGTATTCAGTAACCCACGCGCGACTATCTTTTTATAGCGATGGTAGCAGAGTGTTTTTTTGATTCCTTACAGAGCGTGTAAGTATTTGAGAATAGATGAAATAGGCTACTAAAATACTATGACGTTATAAAGCTATGAGACTTAGAAAAAGGTTACGCTCCCATCACAGACACAGTCATTGAGTGTTGTACTGACTGACAAAAACAGCGAGTTGTTACCCCTTAATCCACAAAAAAACTGCTGGCTATCGGGCAGATAACGAGCAGTTTAGATATACTTGCCGTAGCGTCAGCTACAGAGGGCGGCCGGTAGTGGGGCGAAGCAGTAATCAATCAGAAATCTGACATTTCACCAGCCCCTGCAACCCAAACACTCAGCAACTCTACTCGATGCCAATAGCAGCAAAGTTCATATAGCGCTTCGGTGTAGTCTCGGTACTGACTGTACAGGTTCCCTTAAATTCGGGGTTAATAGTTTTGGTGCCCGCATAAACTGGAGCGCGTGCCTCGACTTCAACGGCAGTGTCAGTTGCGGCAGCGGCTTCAACGGCCGCAATGTCGGCAGTAGGCCACTCATAGCCTGTTGGAAGTCCACCTTCCAACGCATCTGCCACGTCCTTACAAATTTTTATGGAATCGCCCGCGTCTTGATCTGCACCACGTGTCGCGTAGTTACGGGTACTCGCAGCAGTTAGCGCACCGGCTACTCCTGTCAGTGCGGCATCTCGGGCATCATTCGCCACACCTACGATCTTCGGCGTTGCGACGACGGCTAATACACCCACTACTGCAACCACTACTACTAGCTCTACTAATGTAAAACCACTTTGCTTCTTGTTAAAAATTTTCATAACTTACTCCACTGTATTTTAGCTTTATGCTGCTATTATTAAAATGACAGGCCCAGCTCAGACTCATTATTACTGTGCAATACAACCTAAATGGAAAACTGCTCTTTAGGCATAATAAACACATCTCCTATACTTGAGTCCTCTTCACAAAGGTTTATTAACCTATGTGAAGCTAGTCCATTACAGCAACGGTACCATGGTGTTTTTTTGATTCCTTACAGAGGGTGTAAGATTTAAAAATAGATGAACTGTGCTACTGGCTTAGCAACGGGCCTTTTATGCAAAGGCCTTGTAGGCGTCAAAACATAGCTACTAGGCACATTTGCACAGTTAGAAAAAACCCATATACAAACAGGAATACCAAAATTTTTTGGTCGATTCTATGAAATGAGCTAGGGAGCATAAAAGGGATATAACACAAAGCCCTTGTGTGGACTGGTTTTAGAGTTACTAAAGGACACTAATGGACACTAAGAGGATGCTACAGAAGAGGTTTTGGGCGCAACGGCATGATTTGAGCCGATAACCCCCTGCCCAGAGTGAAATACTTTTTGAATTTTAAATAAGGTGTTCAAAAAGTACAGACAACGTGAGACATTAGACATTAGCCATTAGCCATTAGCCATTAGACAACGGTAACAACAAGCTCACCCATGCCTTCAACCGACCCAACCATAACATCCCCTTTTTTAATGGGACCAACACCTGCTGGAGTTCCAGACATAATTAAGTCCCCCGCCGCTAACTCATAGTATTGAGAAAGGTAATTAATTATCTCTGCTGTTTTCCAGATCATTTGATTTAAATCACCTTTCTGTCTTAGCTCACCATTTACTTTTAAATCTATGACACCTTTACAAAGATGCCCAAGTTCTGAGGCGGGAATAATAGGACCCATCGGCGCTGATTTTTCAAATGCTTTTGCAATTTCCCAAGGCCGTCCCATTTTCTTCATTTTACCTTGTAGGTCTCTACGAGTCATATCCAGACCCAATGCATACCCATAAACATGATCAGTGGCGTTATCTAAATTAATGTTTTTACCACCCTTACCTATGGCGATCACAAGTTCAATTTCATAATGCACATCACAACTTTTTTCTGGATAAGTAAATGTTCCAGAAAAATCTAAATTATCTGGATTTTTTTGAAAGAAAAATGGTGACTCTCGATCTGGATTGTGGCCCATTTCGATTGCATGCTCCGCATAGTTGCGGCCAATACAATAAATACGCCTTACGGGAAACACAGCGCTTTTATTAGCTACTGGAGCAACTGTTTGCAGTGGACCTGCTATTACATAATCCGTCATAAAATTCCTTACCCAAGATTAATTATTTAAAGTTAGTGTGCGTAAATTATAGTTTACAAGCAACACTCCACCCAGCTATCACTTTACCAATACCGTTTGGTTTAGCTGATTGCGGGGTTCTGTCGCAAGCTGTTCATGAAGATACAGTTCGCTTATCTATGGGCACAATTATCCAGCAAGGCCCACGAATTGCTGAAAGGTAGTTTTTGTCGAGATGCCAAATTGCTTCTTGCGAATCATATGCGCCACCTCAATCCCATCCAAAGTACCGGAGGCTGAAATGAAGGATTTGAAACCCTTCATTTGTTTGGTCAGCTTCTTGATGAATCGGTGGTCTTGCTCAATAATATTGTTTAGGTATCTAACTTGTAATATATCAATCAGCCAGAACCATCCATTCATAATCAGCAGACAATTCATGTTCTCTAATCTAACAAGATTGGCTCCGCTCTTGTCTATGACCACCTTATCTGGGACATCATTACTTTGAATATCCTTCATGAAAAAAGCCGTCGCCGCCACCTCATCCCGCTGCTCAGACAGCATAAAATCAAGGGTTTTACCGAATTTGTCGATGGCTCGGTAATAATAAACCCACTTCCCTTTTACCTTGATATAGGTCTCGTCCATGCGCCACGAAGTACTTGTCCTTGGCTCTCTACGCTGCGCTTCAATTGCAATCAAGGGCGAATATTTGATGACCCATCGGTTCAGCGTCGCATGATCAACGGTAACACCGCGTTCTTCCAAGATCTCCTCCAAATCACGATAAGAAACTGCATAACGGAGATAAAAAACGGCATGTAAAATACCGTCTTTCGGAAAATGTGTGCCTGAAAATGATATCATGGAAGTAATCTTACCAGTCGCTTATTCCGAAGGTGATTATTCTACTCAGATCTAAATATTAAGGGAAATGTATATTTCCTTGCGACAGAACCAAAAAAAGACATCAAATGATGTCTTTTTCAAAGAATTATTGGTCGGGACGGCAGGATTTGAACCTACGACCCCCTGCCCCCCAGGCAGGTGCGCTACCAAACTGCGCCACGCCCCGACACCGCTGCTGTAGTTGATTTAATGCAACCCAACGCAGGCGATATAGTACTAGAATCGTTGTCACTTTGGAAGCAAAGCAGCCTTGAATTCATCAACAATACAGAATTAAATCAAGTCGTTGATGTAATTAAAGACACAGGCTAGTTTTCTGTCTCAACACG
>Ga0209482_1001010_pt1 | contig 21288 bp, 19 predicted proteins | sample CoawatmetaG10DNA_FD_187512 | JGI IMG/M metagenome (GOLD analysis project Ga0209482, IMG submission 187512) | Marine microbial communities from the West Antarctic Peninsula - Coastal water metaG104-DNA (SPAdes) (version 2) | ecosystem: Environmental > Aquatic > Marine > Coastal ...
TCCCAACCCCTCTCCCCGCGGGAGAGGGGTTGGGAGGTGGGGCAGCGAGCGGCGGGAATTGGTGGGGAGCGGACCGGCTGCTTTCGGGGAAGGTGGGTGGCGATAGCCGACATTGGGCAGCTGCCGACGTTCCCAAAAAAGGATGGTTCAACGGGAATGCCGGCGAAACGGCGGAACATAAGGGAAAGGCTTAATCGATCTTCAACCGGGTGGATGTACGTTCGATCGGCAGGGAGAGACCGGGCATGTTCGGACGCAAGAAAAGTGCGGGCACAGGGGGTGAGGGCGGAAAATTCATCGCCGAGTTCCTTGGCTATCAGTCCGATACCGATCGGATGAAGGATGCCGCTCGCTCTAGCCAACGAAATATTGCAATTTTAAAGCCTCAAATTCCCATTGGGCTGGGGCCAATAGCCGGATGGTTCGGGGGCAATGCCGCCATGCCGCAAGGCACGGTCTGGCCTGAGGAGGGCGGACAGAAGCTACTATTCGTCGGGCAGATCGATCTTTCTGCGCTACCAAGAGATTTGTGGGGCGGCGTAGGTCCGAGGTTTGGATGGCTAGGCATATTCCTTTCGGAGAAGCACCCGCTAAAGCCGTCGATACTGCACTTCGATGGCCCTTTAGTTGAAGTGAAGGCCCCGATACCGAACGACGCCGATTGGACTCGTATTTTCGACTTTAAGGAACCAGCGACCTTCGCGCTTCCGAAATGGCCGCTAATTGTCGAAACCCGTTCGGGTAACGAACTGCATGACTCTGATGCGCCCCGAGCAACGGAATCGCCCGAACAGGGCACCTTGGTCGATCCCGCATATCATCCCTTTGATCGCCAAACCGTTTCACTGCTATGCACGGCACTCGAAGATGCGGTGACGCGTCTGGCGCGAGACATCGTGCGCTTCCCGGCCATGAAGAAACTGCGTCCTGCCGACGCTGCATGGTTCGAAGGGAAACGCGCCGAGGTGTTAGACACCTTTGTACGGTTTTTCGAAATTGAAGGGCGGATGCGCTCTGAAGGGAAAGTGGATCCGGCCTCGATAGCCAGCTTTATTGGCGAACTCGCCGACCTTAATGCCTATCGAAAAGAATATACCCGCACGGATGGTGACGGGAATGCTGAATTGATATTGGAAGAAACAAAGTTGCTTGATTGGCAGCCTAAAGGTTCCGATTTAAAACTTTGGTGGCTTCTTTACGAAGCCGGTCTCACAAATCATGCGATTAAGGCCTACACGTCGACGCCTACAGATTTGCCAACACCCCTCCGCGAACGCGTTGAAGCTAAATGGCGAAGCGAAACGCATGACGGCCTCGCTGCGATGGGCCACGCTCCTCTCGGGCACATTTACACTCCCCACGGACCCGAAAGCCCAAACGAGGTATTGCTGGAAATTCACACGAGTAAGATTGCCGGATTTATCTGGGGCGATTGCTACTCGCTTGTGCTGCTAATCGATCGCGAAGCACTTCGTTGTGGAGACTTTAGCAACGTGACTGTTGATATCACCAACTGAGTTGAGTGCCAGTCCGCCTTCCCACAATCGATGCTCTTTCGAGGGTGACGGCTGTGTGACAGCTATGATCCGGCGTTCTCAAAACCGAATGTCTGGCGGAAATATAGCCGCCTCGATCGCGCTGACCGACGCCTGCGGGTTTCGCTTTCCCAAAATCGTTCCCAATTGCTCTTTCCCGAAATGGCGAAGCGCGGACGGAGAAACGGGAAAGATTGCGCTTAACGAATGGTCATTATTTGGCACCCAGATCGCAAGCCTGACCGTCCGGGTGTGGGGCGATGATCCTCGTATCGCGCCCCGCGCCCCGCCCCCCTAAAACAGCCGACGCAGCGACAGGCTCAGCGTGCGGCCAAGCGGATCGAGCAGGTCGGGCTGGTACACCAAGGGCGTCGCGCCATTCGCATCGCGCACCCGCTGGCGCGCGTCGAACACATTGCCGACCGCCAGCGTCACTCGCGTCCCGCGCGCCCAGGCCTGGCCGCGGAAGCGCTGTTCCAGATTGGCGAACACGCGCAGATCGAGCTTGGCGAGCGCGCCGAAATGCAGCGATCCACGGCCGTCGGTCGCGGTGTCGACGGTGGTGGCGCTTTTCCACGATCCGCTGAGCCGAAACCCGATGCCATTGTCGACGATGCCGGCATCGACTTGCACCGTGTGGCGCGGCTGGCCGCCACTGCCGGTGGAGCCGCCATTGAGCAAATCGATCGTACCGCCGCCATCGCGCAACACCAGCCGGTCGCGGAAGAACCAGCTGTGGAATGCCGACAGTTGCAGCCGCAAACTGTTGTCGCCACCACCAAAACCACCCGGGCCACCGGGACCGCCCGGTCCACCGGGGCCACCGGGCCCGGCAGGGCCTCCCGGTCCGCCGGGGGGCGGTGCCATGCCATCGGGGGGAGGGCCCATGCCGTCCGGCGGCGGGCCCATGCCATCTGGCGGGGGCGGGCGGTCGCCAAAGGGCGGCGACCCGCCGAAATCCTCACGTGGTGCGCGGTGGCCCTCGACGACGATGTCGTCGCCATCGGCCCCCGGTGCCGCCTGGTCGGGCGTGCCCCGGTCGGGGGTCGGCATGTTGCGCGGCGGGGTGGCGTGCGCAGCGGCACCCTCGGCAACGGCAGCACCGGGGTGCGGTGCCCCCTCGCCCCATGGCCGGAAATTGGCGGGCGGATGCCAGTTGGCGGGCGGCATTGGCCGCTTGGCCGCGCGCAACACGCGCGAGAAGGTGAAGCCCGAGCGAATCTCCTGCCGCTCCTCGCGCGCGAAATTGACCGCGCGGGCGTCGACCGAGATCAGCGTGCCCGAGGCATCGCGGACATAGCGATCGGGAAACGCCGCCTCGACCGCCGCCGACAGCGTCGGCAAGCTGCCGATCGCATTGTCGGTGCGGCTGTTGAGATAGTTGGCGCTCAGCGTCAGCTTGGTGCGCGTGTTGGCAAGGGCTGCATAGGACAAGGCGGCCTTGAACACGTGCCGGTCGTCGGCCGACAGCGTGGAGGATCCGCCGCTGATCTGGGTGACGGAAACGGTGCGACCGCTGCGATAGTCATAGACCAGCACGTTGGTGGTGGTGGTGGTCGGCGCGTTCAATTGATCCAGCGTCGGCGCGACATGGTCTTCATTGACCGAGACGATGATGCTGATGCGTTTGCGCGGGGTCCAGTTGAGACCATAGCCGAGCGTGCCGAGCGCGCCATAATCGGATAGCCGCGTCGTACCGACGTTCATGTTGGCGGACAGCGTGCCGATCGCCTCCAGGAAGTGCGTCTTGGTGCTGGTCAGCGGCACGTCCAGGCTGGCCTGCGCGTTGAATTCGGAGCGGCTGAAGGTGGTGGGGCTGGTCGCGGCGTCGCCGATCGTCTCGGAGGAGAGCGCGCTATACGCCCCGCCGATGCGCAGGGTGGTGCGCAGCGGCCCGGCGGGCAAGGTCGCGAGCTTGCCCATCGCGACGATGCTGGCGCTGCCGCTGTCGGTGATCGCCACCGAATGCTGGCGCTGCAGGCTGCCGAGCGTGCTGGTGGAAAAGCCATTCGCATTGGTCGCGATGCTCGGGTCGGCATCGATCGCGGCTTGCAACGCGCTGGTGGTGTACCCCCGGTCGGTGGTGGTGCGGACGTCGCTATGGTCGTACGCGCCGATCGCCGAGAGTTGCCAGTCCTTGGCAACATCGGCGTTGACTGTAACGCCACCATGCGCACTCGCGGTCTCGCTATGCTGGCGCAAGGCACGGTCGGTCAGCACGCGCCGGACCGTGGTCGCGTCCGGATCCTCCTGCCCGGGCACCGACAGCGTCGCGGTCGGCAGGCCGTTCAGCGAATCGCTGGTCTGGAAACTGCCGGTCGCGTTGAACGAGGCGGTGACGCTTTCCGAAAGGCGATGCGCCAGCGCGCTGTTCAGGCGGTAGCTGCGCGATGTCCCTTGCAGCGTGCGGTCGGCGGTATCGTCGACCACGGTGCCACTGGCATCGGTCGCGGTGTTGGTGGATTTCACATTGCGCTGGCTTTGCAGCACCTGGCCGGTCGCTGTGGCGCTCGCCGCGATGTTAAAGCGATCATTGTCGTGAATGCGGACATAGCCCAGCATGCCGGTGCCATTCTCGTCGCCGCCCGCAGCGGCCATGCCTGCGCTCGCATTGGCGATATGGGCGACGAAGCGGCGGCGCAGGATGATGTTCACCACCTTGCGCTGCGCGTCATAGCCATATTTCAGTGCGACTTCCTCGGGCAGGATATCGACCCGCAAAATCGCCTCGGTCGGCAAGTCGCCGACTTCGTTGACGCCCGAAATGCGCTTGCCGTTGACCAGCACGACCGGCGCGCTGCTGCTGTCGCGCCCCTGGTCGCTCTGCGTCTGGTCGGCCAGCGCATCGAGCAGTTCGCTGATCGTCGACACGCCGTACGCCGCGACATCGGCGGGGTTGAGGCGGTTCTCGGGCGGGATGTCGCCAATCACCGCACCCGGCAGCGCGCGTCCGGTAACGACGATGTCGTCGGTCGTGCTCGCCTGCCGGGCGGGCGCGGACGCCCCGCCCTTAGCGGGGGGCGCAGCGCCGGTGTCGGCATGCGCGAGCGAGGTCAGGCCGCAGCCAAGCAGTATTGTCGCCAGCGCGAGCGGGGTCTGGAGGGCGAGGCGGCGGGGTGTGGTGTGCATATGCCACGCCCGCTAGGATCGGTTTGTTTCGCATGGATTTCCGCACGGCCATGCAGGCAGAGCGCGGTGACCAATCGGCGGGATGGCGCGCCCGGAGGGAGTCGAACCCCCGACCGAGGAGGTAGAAGCTCCTTGCTCTATCCAACTGAGCTACGGGCGCGCACCGGATTCGCCTGTAGCGTGGATTGCGGCGCAGCGAAACGGCCTTCATAACTGCCGCGCGAGGGCAAAGGCGGATCCGCATGACGACACCACAGAGTATCAACGCACGCGATCTGGGTGGACGGCAGTTCCGCTATTTCGATTTCGTGATGGTGGCGTTCGTTGTTATCCTGTTGCTGTCGAACGTGATCGGTGCGGAGAAGCGCTCGGTCATCAACCTTCCGTGGATCGGGCTGTGGCCGTTCGGCGCGGGCATCCTGTTCTTCCCTGTCTCCTATGTCATTGATGACGTGCTGACCGAGGTCTATGGCTATGCCCGCGCGCGGCGCGCGCTGTGGGCGGGGTTCGGCGCGTTGCTGTTCATGGCGGTGATGGAATGGACCGTGGTGCATTTGCCGGTCGCCGAGGGCTGGAACGGGCAGGCCGCTTATGAACGCGTGTTCGGCGCGGGCTGGCGGATCATCCTGGCGTCGATCACCGCTTTCTGGGTGGGCGACCTGCTCAACTCCTTCGTGCTCGCCAAGATGAAGATCGCCACGGGCGGCAAATATCTGTGGACGCGCACGATCGGCAGCACGATCGTGGGGGAGGGGGCCGATAGCCTGATCTTCTACCCGATCGCCTTTTACGGGCTGGCCGATTGGCCGGTCGAGCAGATCGGCATGGTGATGCTCAGCCAGTTCGTGCTGAAAGTGTCGTGGGAAGTGCTGCTGACGCCGGTGACCTATCTGGTGGTCAACGTGCTCAAACGCAGCGAGGGCGTGGATGTTTACGACCGCGGGACGGACTTTTCGCCGTTCCAGATTTAGGATTGATGCGGTTCGCGTGTTGAGAGAGGAATGCCTTTTCCTTCAACGTTCGTTTCGAGCGAAGTCGAGAAACAGCCACAAGCGCTGTGCCAGGTTTCTCGACTTCGCTCGAAGCGAACGGAAGCAGGGGCGTCGGTCCGTCGCTACGCCCCGACCAGCTCCAGCAAGCCCTCGAACATCCGTCGTCCGTCATTGCCGCCATGCGCCGCAGTTTCGATGCGGCGTTCGGGATGCGGCATCAGGCCGAGCACATTGCCGGTCGCATTGAGCACGCCCGCAATGTTGCGCGCGGAGCCATTGACCGGCTCGGCATAGCGGAACGCCACGCGGCCTTCGCCTTCCAGCCGGTCGAGCGTTTCGGCATCGGCCGAATAATTGCCGTCATGATGCGCGACCGGGATGACGATCTGCTCGCCTGCGCCATAGCGGCTGGTGAACACGCTTTGCGCATTATCGACGGTCAGCGCCACTTCGCGGCAGACAAAATCGAGCCCGGCATTGCGCATCAGCGCGCCCGGCAGCAGTCCGGCTTCGGTCAACACCTGGAAACCATTGCAAATGCCGAGCACGGGCACGCCGCGCTCGGCCGCCGCGGTCACCGCGCGCATGATCGGCGAGCGTGCGCCGATCGCGCCCGACCGCAGATAATCGCCATAGGAAAAGCCGCCGGGCAGGGCGATCAGGCCGACGCCATCGGGCAACTCGCTATCGGCATGCCATACCATCGTCGGCGCGACGCCGCTGACCTCGTGCAGCGCGGTCGCGATGTCGCGGTCGCAATTGGAGCCGGGAAAGACGATGACCGCGGTCTTCATACGCGTTCGATCCGATAGTTTTCGATGACGGTGTTGGCGAGCAATTCGCGGCACATCGCGTCGATCCGGTCGTCGCTGGTGTCGTCGGCAACGTCGAGTTCGATCAGCTTGCCCGCGCGCACATCGTTGACGCCGCCGAAGCCGAGGCCACCGAGAGCCTTGTGAATCGCGCGGCCCTGCGGATCGAGCACGCCGGGCTTCAGCGTGACGAAAATGCGGAGCTTCATGGGCATGTCCTGGCTGCTGGTCGTTAGCGGCGCACCCTATGGCCCTGTGCGCGCCGTGTCGCAAGCGTCGTGTGGCGTCAGTGATCAGTGTGGAGCTGCCACGCGCGGTTCGAACCAATGGGGCAGGCCGAAGGATGTGCGCGCGCCATAGCGGGCGATCGCGGTCTTGGGCCACGGGCCGGTGAGATAGAGCGGGGCATAGCCGCCGGTATCGCGCCCCTCCAATTGCGCGCGGACATGGTCGTCGCCGATCCAGCGTTCATCGCCTGCGAACGGCCGCCGCAAGGCAACCGTGCGCACGCGATTGCCGACCAAAATCTGATGGTAATCAAAAGAGTTGCGTTGCTCGCCGCGTGCGTCGGTCAACCATGCGGTGGCGAAATAGGTGGGTGTCCAGGCGGCACCGACCGGGGCCGGGAACACCACCATCCGCGCGGGTTGATGGGCCTCGACTGGCACGGGGTCGATCCGGATCGTCAGCGCAAGCACAATCGGCAGCAGCGCGACCAGGGTCACCGGCCGCCGCCACGCATCGAGCACGAAACGCAGTGCGAACAGCCCGAACAGCGGGAACACCCATTTGAAATAATGCACATTGTTGAAGCGCCACAGCCCGGTCGGCAGCAAATCGACATAAGCGAGCATCAGGACGACATAGACCGCCCCCGCCGCTGCGACCGCGAGCGTCACCGACCGCCTTGCAGTTGGGGTCCACCAGGCCGCGAGCATACCGGCTCCGCCGAGCAGCAGCCACGGTGCCGCATCGAGCAACCCGACACCTTCGCCGAACCAGGCGCGTGGCTCGACCAGCAGGACATAGGCCTTCCAGCCGAGCCACGCGAAATTGAAGCCATATTGCGCCGAATAGAGCATGTAAGGGCTTGGGCGCAGGCCGTAGATCGCCACGAACAGCGTGGCCAGCACACCGAAGGACAGGATGAAGCCGGCAGCGGCATAGCGGGCAGCGCGGCCGTCTCGCGCGCGGATCAGCGCGGCGATGGCGAAGGCCCCGATGATCGCGCCGATGATGACGTCGCCGGGGCGGGCGAACGGGATCAGGCCGAGCGCCAGGCCGAGGATGCTCGCGGGCCAGCGAGATCCGCCCGTTGGGGGTTCCCCCTTCCTACTTCCCCGGAGCAGGGAAAAGGGGGAATAGGAAGCCTCTTCCCACAGCCGCGCCATCGCCCCGAGCGCGAGCCACAGCAGCGCCGCCGCCGGTGTGCTCGTCCACGGCTCGATCCACACTTTGGCAATGTCGAATTGCGGGAGCGTCGTCGCGGCAAACAGCAGCACCGCACCCCATAGCGGCACGCCAAAACTGCGCGCGACGCTGCGAAAGCCGGCAAAGGCCAGCAGATAGCAGGCCAGATTGACGAAGAAAAACGGCTGGCTCGGCCACAGATGCAAAAACGGCAGGCCAAGCAACGGATAGAGCAAGGGGTAATAATGCAGGCTCGGTGTCAGATCGCCGGTCGCAAGCGCGGTCGCCGAGCGTATGTAGAGCGACTGGTCCTGCCAATCATGCCAGTAGAGTGCGGTGGGGTCGGTGAGGCCCGCCCACCCGACCACGCGCAGCACGCTCAGCACATAGACGACCGCCAGGGCCGCATAGGGCCACAAAGCCGCCGGGGCGGCGGCCCGAAGCTGCCGCCACCCCGCCATGCGCTTATTTGCCCTTGCTCAGCCGATGCTTTTCGAGATCGAGCACGGCATTGTCGGCCCCTTCGGGCAGCAGCCCGAGACGGCGAGCAACTTCCTGATACGCCTCGACTTCACCGCCGAGATCGCGACGGAAACGATCCTTGTCGAGCTTCTCGTTGGTGGTCATGTCCCACAGGCGGCAGCCATCGGGGCTGATTTCGTCGGCGAGCAGGATGCGGGGATAATCATTGTCCCACACGCGCCCGAATTCGAGCTTGAAGTCGACCAGACGGATGCCGATCCCGGCGAACAGCCCGCACAGGAAATCGTTGATGCGAATCGCCAGGTCGGCAATGTCGTGCATCTCTTCCTGCCCGGCCCAGCCGAACGCGGCGATATGTTCGTCGGTGATCATCGGATCGCCGAGCGCATCGTCCTTATAATAATATTCGATGATCGTGCGGGGAAGCTGGGTGCCTTCCTCAATGCCGAGTCGAGTCGAAATCGATCCGGCGGCGACGTTGCGCACCACCACTTCGATCGGGATGATCTCGACCTGGCGGATCAACTGCTCGCGCATGTTGAGGCGGCGGATGAAGTGCGTCGGTACGCCGATCAGCCCGAGCAGGGTGAAGATATGCTCGGAAATCCGGTTGTTGAGCACGCCCTTGCCGCTGATCGTGCCCTTTTTCTGGGCGTTGAAGGCGGTTGCGTCATCCTTGAAATACTGGATCAGCGTCCCTGGCTCAGGCCCCTCATAGAGGATCTTGGCCTTGCCTTCGTAGATCTGGCGGCGGCGTGCCATGTGCGCGGATACCCCTAAAAACCAAAAGCTGAAAACGATAGGCCCCGGCGACGCGGGGAACGCGGGCCGGGGCGGTAAGGATGTCGCTATATCGAAAGCGCGGCGGTGGTGCAATCAGCTTGGGGGGCGTGCGGGTTGGCGGAGTGATGCTGGTCTCAGCACGGTCAGGTCACCGCATTGCGCTGCGCGAAGGCGGGGTCGCGGTACGCGCCGCTTGTCAGGATGTCCGCGAGGATCGATCCGGCGCACCACACATCCTCGAACCCCAGATAGAGCGGCGTCAGGCCAAAGCGCAGGATGTCAGGGTCGCGAAAATCGCCAATCACGCCGCGCGCGATCAGCGCCTGGCACAGCGCATAGGCCTGGGGATGGCGGAACGAAATATGGCTGCCACGCCGTTCGGGATCGGCGGGGCTGACGCATTCGAGGTTGAGGCGCGCACCAATCGCGGCGAATTGATCGAACAGCGCGGCGCTCTTCGTCGCCACCGCCTGCTGGTCGACGCCGTGCCACAGGTCGATTCCCGCCTCCAGCCCCGCCATCGCCAGCATGGAAGGGGTGCCGGCCAGCCATCGCTTCATGCCGCTGGCCGGTTGATAGGCGTCGGCAAAATCGAACGGCGCGGCATGGCCCATCCAACCCGATAGCGGGCTCGCCAAGCGTTCCTGCAAGCGTCGCGCGACGAACAGGAATGCCGGGGCACCGGGGCCGCCATTGAGATATTTATACCCGCAGCCCACCGCGAGATCGGCTCCGGTGGCATTGAGGTCGATCGGCACCGCGCCGACGCTGTGGCTGAGGTCCCACAAGGTCAGCGCCCCGGCGGCATGGGCGGCGGCGGTCCACGACGCCATGTCGAAGCGCTCGGCGGTTTTGTAATGGACATGGGTGAGCAGGACTACCGCAGTGTCGCCGTCGATCGCATTGCTGAGCGCGTCCCGCGCGACCGCGTTCAGCCGCGCACCCGCCACGCAGCCGACCGCGCCTTCGGCGATGTGCAGATCGGTCGGGAAATTGCCGGTTTCGCTGACAATGGTGTGGCGCGCCGGATCGTGGCGAAGGGCGGCGACGAGCAGCTTGAACAGGTTGACCGAAGTGGAATCTGCGACGATCACTTCGTCGGGCTCGGCCCCGATCAGCGCGGCGATCTTGCCGCCAATGCGCTGCGGTGCGTCGATCCAGCCTTCGTTCCAGCTGCGGATCAGCCGCTCGCCCCATTGCCGCCCGGCCATATCGGCAAGCGCGGGCGCGGCGTCGCGCGGCAAGGGGCCAAGCGAATTGCCGTCGAGATAGAGTACGCCGTCGGGCAGCGCGAAGCGGTCGCGATAGCCGCGCAGCGGATCGGCAGCGTCGCGCGCGCGCGCTTCGTCGCGCGTCATTGCGCCAGCGCGCTGCGGATCAGCGCCTTTGCTTGTGCCCAGGCGGCCGTCTCCGGTGCGATCAGTTCGACATGGCCGGTGCGTTCGACGATGTGCAAAGCGGCGCGGTCTCCCTTGGCGCGAGCCTGGTCAACATAGCCCGTGCCAAGGCGCAACGGAATGATCGCGTCGGCACGCCCGTTGACCAGATCCTGCGCCACACCGAGCGGTAGCAGGCGGGGGACGGAGGTATCGGCATAAACATCGGCGCGGGTGCCGGGCTTGCCGACCAGCTGCGCGACGATTTCGGTGCCACACCCGTTATCGGGGCTGGCGGCGGTCGCTTCCAGATCGGGCAACCCGCCGAGGCTTATGACATGGCGGATCTTGATCGGGTGGGCGCTGTGCAGGGGGCTGTCCTTGGGCAGTCGCGACCGTCCGGCAAGCCACAGCGCCAGGTGTCCGCCGGCCGAATGGCCGACCGCGACCACATGGGTAGTGTCGAGATGAAAGCGCGCGGCGTTGGCGGTCAGCGCGTCGGCGGCGGCACCGGCGTCGAGAAAGGTTCCGGGATAGCCGCCGCCCGGACGATCCACCCCGCGATATTCGATATTCCATACCGCGACCCCGCTTTTGCGCAGATCATCGGCGATCCAGTTCATCAGGCTGCGATCGGCGATGCTGGTCGTCCAGCAGCCCCCATGCACCATCAGCACGACGGGATGTCGGCCGGCCCCGGCGGGGAGCCACACATCCACCTGTTGCAGTGCATCGGTGCCATAGGCGATCGTCGCGTCGGGCTTCGGCTGCGCCCGCCGGGTCAAGTCGGGCCAGGTGAGCAAGGGCGGTTCGGGCGTGCGCGGGGTATCGGCCATGGTACCTGCGGGCAGGAGGAGAAGGGCGAGGGACAGTAAACGGATCATCTCTCGGGTGTAATCGCGACGCGACCATCTCGCCACCTGCGAATGCGGCTGCTATCGCGGACACATGCCGACCGATTTGACCGATCCCTTCCAAGCCATCGTGGACTCGCCCTTCGATAGCGCGCTCAGCGACCGCTATCTGGTCTACGCGCTGTCGACGATCACCGCACGCTCGCTGCCGGATGTGCGCGACGGGATGAAGCCGGTGCATCGCCGCTTGCTCTGGGCGATGCGCCAGCTGCGGATGGACCCGAACACCGCGTACAAGAAATCGGCGCGCGTGGTCGGCGAGGTGATCGGCAAATATCATCCGCATGGCGATTCCTCGGTCTATGACGCGATGGTCCGGCTCGCGCAGGATTTTTCGGTGCGCTATCCGCTGGTTGAGGGGCAGGGGAATTTCGGCAATATCGACGGCGATAACGCCGCGGCCTTCCGTTATACCGAGGCGCGGCTGACCCAAGTCGCCATGGATTTGATGGAAGGGCTCGACGAAGACGCCGTCGGCTTCAAACCCACCTATAATAATGAAGAGCAGGAGCCTGAGCTTTTCCCTGGAGCTTTCCCCAACCTGCTCGCAAACGGTGCGGCGGGAATCGCGGTTGGCATGGCCACCAGTATCCCGCCGCACAACGCCGCTGAACTGTTCGATGCGGCGATCCTGCTGATCGACAATCCACACGCCGAGGATGCGGCGCTGCTGGAGCATATCAAGGGGCCCGATTTCCCGACCGGTGGGTTGGTCGTCGACAGCCCGGCGTCGATCGCCGAGGCCTATGCCACCGGGCGCGGCGGTTTCCGTGTGCGGGCACGCTGGCATGTCGAAGATCAGGGGCGTGGCACCTGGAATGCGATCGTCACCGAAATCCCCTACGGCATCCAGAAGGGCAAGTTGATCGAGCAGATCGCGGCGATCGTCAACGACAAGAAGCTGCCGATCCTGGCCGACATCCGCGATGAATCGGATTCGGAAATCCGCATCGTCATCGAACCGCGCAGCCGCACGGTCGAGGCCGATATGCTGATGGAAAGCCTGTTCAAGATGTCGGACCTCGAAGTCCGCTTCAGCCTCAACCTCAACGTGCTTGACGCCAACCGCACGCCGCGCGTGATGAGCTTGCGCCAGGCGTTGCAGGAATGGGTGGCGCATCAGTTCATCGTGCTGCAGCGACGCACCACGCATCGCCTGTCCAAGATCGCCGACCGGATCGAACTGCTGCACGGCTATATCGTCGCCTATCTCAACCTCGACCGCGTGATCGAGATCATTCGCACCGAGGATGAGCCCAAGCCGGTGATGATGGCCGAGTTCGAGCTGAACGAGCGCCAGGCCGAGGCGATCCTCAACATGCGGCTGCGCAGCTTGCGGCGGCTCGAGGAAATGGAGTTGCGCAAGGAGCGCGATACGCTGGAGGCGGAGCGTGCCGGGCTGGAGGCGTTGCTCGGCAGCGAGGCACGCCAGCGCACGCGGCTGAAGCGCGACTTCACCAAATTGCGCGAGCGCTATGGCCCCGAGACGAAGCTCGGCAAGCGCCGCACCACCGTGGCCGAGGCGGCCCCGGCACGCGACATCCCGCTCGAGGCGATGATCGAGCGCGAACCGATCACCGTGATCCTGTCGCAGCGCGGCTGGATCCGCGCGATGAAGGGGCATGTCGATGCCGCAGGGGTTGCGGCGGTAAAGTTCAAGGAAGGCGATGCCGCCTTGTTCGATTTCACAGCGCACACCACCGACAAGATCATCGTCGCGGCTGAGAACGGGCGTTTCTACACGCTGGCCGCCGATAAATTACCGGGCGGGCGCGGCTTTGGCGAGCCGGTGCGGTTGATGATCGATCTCGATGGCGAAATCGGGATCGTCGGGATCTTCCGCGCCGGGATCGCGGAGAAATTGCTGGTCGCAGCGAGCGATGGGCGCGGCTTTATCGTCCGCACGGCCGACATCATCGCCGAGACGCGCAAGGGCAAGACCGTGGTCACGCCGCGGATCGGGGCCAAGCTCAAGGTCGTCCGCCCGGTCGCGCCGGAGGCCGATTATGTCGCGGCGATCGGCGACAATCGGCGCTTGCTCGTGTTCCCGCTGACCGAACTGGCGGAAATGGCGCGCGGGCAGGGGGTGCAGTTGATGCGCTTCCGCGATGGTGGGTTGTCCGACGCGACGACCTTCGTGTTTGCCGATGGATTGAGCTGGCCGATGGGCGGCGAGAGCGGGCGCACCCGTACCGAAACCGATCTTGCACCATGGCGGGCCGCCCGGGGCGCTGCGGGTCGAATGCCACCCAACGGATTCCCGCGCGACAACCGCTTCTAGCACGCGCCAGTACCAGCGGTGTCATTTCACCAACGTACTGAAAAACCGGAAGGTTGAGCGGGTTCTTAACGATTGCGCGCTATCGCTACGACAATGGCGTTCGTTTCGCATCCTGCTTTGAACCATTCGACTGCGGCGGATGCGCTGACGCAGGACAATGCGCATGCGCCGTCGCTGATGTTGGCGTCGCGCGTTATCGAGCTGTTGCCGGTGCCGGCGGTGATGCTGGCGCTGCACGAAACGGGGGTGGTAGTGCAGGCCGCCAACCGCGCTTATGAAATTGCAGGGCTTGGCATTGGCGACCGGCGGCGCTCGCTGGTCGCGCAAATCGAGCAACGGATCGCCGACTTTATTCGCAGCGATTCGCTCCGCGCCGAATTCCCGATCGAATATGGCGACGCGGTCGATTGTCATTATTATCAGGCCACCCTGGCGCGACTGGCGATCAATCCCGATCAGCGCTGCGTCCTGATCCTGGTTGACCAAACCGCCGAATTGCGGACCGAGCACAATTTGCGTCGGGAAATGCTGACCGACAGTTTGACCGGCCTGCCCAACCGAGCGGGGTTCAGCGATCGGCTTGAAACCTTGCTCGACGAGCCCGCGTCGCGCACGCGTTATGCCGTTCTGGTCATCGATCTCGATCGTTTCAGCCGGGTCAATGCGTGCCTGGGGTCGATGGCGGGGGATGAACTGCTCATCACCGTCGCGCGTCGCTTGAAGGGGGCGTTGCGGGCGCAGGACGTATTGGCGCGCACCGGCGGTGATGAATTCGGCATTCTCCTGACGCTGGAGGATGGGCCCGGCGATGCGGATCATGTCGCCAAGCGGATCCAGGGCGCGCTGTCCACGCCGTTCCGCCTGTCGGATTTCGAAATTCGGGTGGCCTGTTCGATCGGTATCGCGTTCGGCACGGCGGCGATCGACGATGGCGAGGAATTGATCCGCCACGCGCAGTTTGCGGTCAAACGTTCGAAGGGAACCGGCAAGACCGAGGCGTATCAGACGCAGGCGTTCGACATTGCGCGCGAGCAATTCGGCATGGAAACCGCGCTGCGCCGCGCGATCGAGCGCGGGCAGATGCGGCTGACCTATCAACCGATCTGCGATCTCGCGACGGGGCGGCTGGTGTCGTTCGAATCGCTGGCGCGCTGGCGCGACGAAGCGGGAATCGAATATTCGCCCAATGATTTTATTCCGGTAGCGGAAGAATCGGGGCTGATCGTTCCGCTCGGGCGCTGGGCGATTCAGGAAGCGGCGGCGACGCTGGCGCAATGGGATGCGCGGATGGGGGGCGATTGCGGGGTCAAGCTCGCGGTCAACCTCTCCGCGATCCAGTTGCAGCGCGACGCGATCGCGCCGGTCGTGCAATCGGCGCTTGCGGCTTACGGCCTGGACGGATCGCGTTTTACGCTGGAACTGACCGAAAGCGCGCTGGTAACCGACCCGGACCGCATGGCCGGCATCATGCACGCGCTGAAGGCGCTCGGCACCACCATCGCGATGGACGATTTCGGCACCGGTTATTCCAACCTCGCCTATCTCCAGAAACTGCCGATCGACATCCTCAAGATCGACCGCAGCTTCGTGACGGGGATGCTGGCCGACCGCGACAAGATCGCGATCGTGCGCGCGATCCTGTCGCTCGCGCAGGCGCTCGGCATGAAGACGACGGCCGAGGGAATCGAGACCAACGAGCTGTCGCAAACGCTGGCGGCGTTGGGGTGTACCTATGGCCAGGGCTATCTGTACGCGCGCCCGCTGGAGGCCGAGGCCGCCTATGCGATGCTGGAGTCGCTCAGGAATTGAGCGACGGCCGCATCGGCAATGGCATTGGCGCGCTCGGCTGAGGGAAAATCCTCGGCGATCCACTGATGTTCGACCAGTTTGAGCAACCGCGCGACATCGGGCCCTTTGTCGACTCCGCGCGCGACCAGCGCTCCGCCATGGATCGGGAAGCTCGGCGCGACCCAATCGAGGATCTGGCGCACCGCCAGCACACGCTCCATCGCCGCCGGGGTATGCAGCAGCACGCGGTCGATCGCGCCGTCCTGGCCCAGCCGATAGGAGAGCGCCTGCGGGGCGGCGAGATCGGGGGTGAGCGCGGAGACGATCCGTTTGCGCTGCGCGTTTGACAGTTTCAGCCGCGCGGCGACATCCTCGCCGACCTTCGCATCGCGCGGGAGCACAGCGGCGAGGCGACGGATCGGATCGGGGGCAAGGCCCGCCAGCGTCTCGCTGCCCGCAACGTCGGCAAAGGCCTCGACACCCCCGGCGGTGATTTCGGGCAGGACCGGGCGGAAGATGCCGCGCTCAACCATCAGTCGCAGCGTCGCCACCGCATTGGGGGCGACCAGCAGCTTGAGCAGCTCGGCCGCGATCCGTTCGCGCGACAGCGCCATCAGATCGTTGGCGCGCGCAGTGCAGGCATCCAGCCCCGCCGCATCCGGCGCATCGCCAAAGCGCGCGTGGAAGCGGAAGAAGCGCAGGATGCGCAAATGATCCTCGGCGATGCGCTGCAACGGATCCCCGATGAAGCGCACGCGTCGCGCCGCCAGATCGGCCAGGCCGTCGAAATAGTCGAAGATTTCGCCGGTCTGTGGATCGGCATAGAGCGCGTTGATCGTGAAATCGCGCCGCGCGGCATCCTCGCGCCAATCGTCGGTGAAGGCGACGGTGGCGTGGCGGCCGTCGGTTGCCACGTCGCTGCGCAGCGTGGTGACTTCGACCGGAGAGCCATCCGCCAGCACCGCCGTGATTGTGCCATGGGCAAGACCCGTCGGCACCGCGCGAATCCGCGCGCGCGCGAGCAGGTCGATCACATCCTCGGGCGGGTGGCGCGTCGCCAGATCGACATCGGCAACGTCTAGCCCAAGCAGCGAATCGCGCACTGCCCCGCCGACGAAGCGCGCTTCGCCACGCGCGTCCCCCAGCACCGCGCACAATTGGGCCAGCCCCGCGCGCTGCCGCCAGGGCGCGTCGGGCAGCGTCAGGCCGTCCATCGCAGCCGCCGGGAGAGGTTGACGATCATCGCGGCGGTTGCGCCCCAGATGCGATGGTCCCCCCAGAAAATTTCATAATAATGCCGGTTGCGGCCCTGCCACTCGACGCTCGCCTCGATATGGTTGCCCGAATCGAGCAGGAAGCCGAGCGGAACCTCGAACACCTCCGCAACCTCGGCTGCGGCCGGGATGAACGCCAGATCGGGCGGCACCACGCCGATCACCGGTGTCACCTCGAACCCGGTGACAGTGCGATAGCGGTCCGCCTCGCCGACGATGCGGACGTGGGTGCGCGGCAGGGCGATTTCCTCCTCGGCTTCGCGCAAGGCTGCCGCGACCGGCCCGGCATCGCCCGGATCGATCCGGCCGCCGGGAAAGGCGATCTGCCCGGCATGGCGCGACAGCGTGTCGGTGCGCCGCGTCAGGATGACGCCCGGTTCGGCGCGGTCGGTGACCGGGATCAGCACCGCCGCCTGTGCAAGCGTGGTGACGATCGCATCGGGATCGACATGGTCGCCGGTCAACAGCACCGTATCGGCATGGCCCGTGGCCAGTGCCTGCTGCAAACGGGAAACGAGCGTCATGCGGAGGGCTCCAGCGGAAAGAACAGGCCCGCGCTCCACACGCCGGGCGGGACGTCGCCGCCGTCGATCGCGCGTTGCGCCAGATCGTAATAGACCGCGCGCGCCACCACCGCATCGAGCCCGGCGCGGACGTGCAGATAGGGACGAGGACCATCCTCGCGCGGCTCGAAGCGCAGCGCATGGTCGGCATCGGCCGTGACCAGATCGCCAGTGTTGAGCCGGAAGGTGAGCGTCGCGGCCTTGCCTTCGCCCGACACCTTCATCTCGACCGCGACGAAGGGCGCATCCTCGACCACGATGTCGAGCTTCTCGACCGGGGTGACGAGAACATAGCTGCCATCGGCTTCGCGCCGCAGGATCGTCGAGAACAATCGCACCATGGCCTCGCGCCCGATCGGCGAGCCCTGGTGGAACCAGGTGCCATCGCGCGCGATGCGCATTTCACTGTCGCCACAATGCGTGGGGTTCCAGCGCTCGACCGGCGGCAGTTTGCGCGCTTCGGCAAGGCGCGCAATGTCGGCGAGCGACAAAGCGGCGAGATCGGGGATCGGCTCCATCGGCATGGCAGCGGCGGTAGGGCAGGCGGCGCGTTGCGTAAACCCGCGTCAGGCGAGCGCGGTGATCCGCGGTGCGAGCAGGCCCGCCCCGTTCGGTACCTTGTCGCCGCGCGCGAGCAGGCGATGCCGCTCGACCGGGCCGGGCACGCGCCATTCCGCCGTGCGCGCCGCATCGAAACCGAAGAAGCGGCCATAATATTCGGGATCGCCGATCAGCGTGATCGCGTCGGCCAGACCTGCCTGTTCCGCTGCCGCCAGCGCGTGGGCGGTGAGCGCGCGCCCGATGCCGCCTTGCTGCCGCCCGGGCTCGACCGCGACCGGGCCAAGCTGCACCATCGCCACATCCTGCCCGTCATCCCCGACAAAGCGGATCGGCCAGCATTGGATGGTGCCGACCAGCGCGCCATCGTCGAGCGCGCCGAAGCTCAGCGCGGCAATCGCCTCCATCCCGGCGCGAATGCGGTAGGCGGTGCGCTCATGGCGGTCGGGGCCGAAGGCACGGTCGAGCAGTCCCTCGACAGCAGCGGGCGCGACATCGGCAATCGGCACATATTCGATCACGGCGGTTTCCTCGCCCCTTCCGTGTCCCGCTGGAACGGGCCCATAGACCGAAGGGGCCGCGCGCTTTAGCCTCCACCGCGCCGAACGCAAGGCGAATGGGGAGAGTCTTCGTGAAACTTTATGATGCCGCCTGGGCACCAAGCCCGCGCCGCGTTCGCATCTATCTGGCGGAAAAGGGAATCGAGGTCGACCGCGTGCCGGTCGATTTGCGCAGCGATGAGCATCTGGGCGCTGCGTTTCTCGCGATCAATCCGCGTGGGGTGGTGCCCGCGCTCGAACTCGATTCCGGCGAGGTGTTGTGCGAATCGTCGGCGATTTGTCGGTATTTCGAGGCGCTGCAGCCAGCGCCATCGTTGTTCGGCGAGAGCGCGCTCGACATTGCGCGGATCGAATCGTGGACTCGGCGGATCGAGCAGGAAGGCTATGCCGCAGTCGTCTATGTCCTGCGCAACCAGCGCGAGGCGTTTCGCGATCGCGGCATTGCGGGCAAATGGCCCGCCATCCCGCAAATTCCAGAGCTGGCCGAGCGTGGCGGCATTTTATGGGCGGCGTTTTCCACCGCGCTCGATGCACAACTGGCGACGCGCGACTGGATTGCGACCGATGCCTACAGCTTCGCGGATATCACGGCGCTGGTGACGATCGACTTCGCCAGGGCCGCGCGGCTGGCGGTGCCGGAAGGCCTAGGCAATCTGCGGCGGTGGCACGCGGCCGCATCAGCGCGGAGCAGCGCCGCCGCGTGACGGTTCCCCTGCGCCCGCGATCTGCTATGGCGCGCGCCCATATCGACAAGAAGGGCCAGATTTGACCGACCGCCTGACGCTGAACGTCCATGATCTCGAAGTGATGGTGCTGACCGGCATCTATTCGGAGGAGACGCATCTGCCGCAACCGCTGCGCATTTCGCTGACGGTGGATTTGGCGGTGCCCGATCGTTTCGATCCCGATACGCCGCTGTCGGCCTCCAAAAACTATCTCGATCTGAAACATGCCGCGACGACGGCGCTGCCCACCGGCGTGCATTTCACGCTGGTCGAGGCGGTCGCCGAGCATATCTGCGAAACGCTGTTCCTGCAGGATGGGCGCGTGACGCGGGTCGAGGTGTCGATCGTCAAGCTCGCCATTGCCGAAGCGGGCGAATCGATCGGGATCACCCTGGTGCGGAATCGCCGGTGACGCAGGCGGTGGCGGCGGCATTGGCGGGGCAGGCGCGCGTCGTGATCGCCGCCGATGCCGCTGCGCTCGTCGATCTTCGGCATACGATATCCGATTCGCGGGGTGACGGCGGATCGGTGTTGCTCGTCATCGCCGAAACCGTCCCAAAATTGGACCGGGCGTTGCTGATCGCGGCCATTGGTCCAATCGCGATGGACGCCGCACCGGCTATGCGCGTGGCCGCGCTCGATCTCGCTGATGGCGCGTGTGCGGACGATGTCCTTGCCGCCGCGCGCTTTCTGGCAGCGGCGACATCGTCGACGGGCCAGGTGTTGCGCATCGGCGCGCGCGATTAGGGGCGTCCGCCGCGATCGCAGGCTCCAAGCGCAGTGATGACCAGCGCATAATCCTCGCGGGCGACCGTCGCATCGTCGCCGGACGAGTGCAGCACGGCGTCGGGCAAGGTCGCGGGCAAGCTGCACGCCAGCCGATACCATAACAGCGTATCGCGCGGCGGCGGTGGCGCGGCGGCATCCACCACTTCGCTCAAGGCGACCGACCAGCGCGGCGCTTCGCCCGCCTTGCGCTCGATCGTCAGCGAAATCGGGCGGTTGTCCGCCGTCGACAGGAAGATTTGCGTTTCCCCCGAGCCGGGCAGGTCGCCCGGTGTGTGAAAGGCGTTGGCGATACCCGTCACCGTTGGCGGAGCGTCGGGGGCGAGCGTTTCGCGAACGATTCGCCGCGTCAACGCCTCGCCAGCGACCGTCCAGCCGCGCTGCGCGTCGGGGCGAATGAGCTGAATCTGCCCGTTTTGGTCCGCCACCGCCCGCGCGAACAGCAAAACGCGGCTCTTGCGATATTGCGGGGCGCGGCCATGGGCGTCGAGCGGCACGTCCAGCGTGTAGCCAAGCCGCGCGGGCATGGCGTCGGTGCCGCGAATCAGTGCCGCGACGTCGGCTTCCACATAAAGGCGCGCCATAGTGGGCGGGAGGCCCGCCGAATCGGTCGGCTTGAGCCGGACGGTGCTGCGAATGGTCGCATCGACGATGACAGGAGCCGCGACGACGAGGTCCGCATAATCGGCATAAGCGGGCGCTGGCGCGGCACTTTCCGCAGCGATCGGAGCATGTTGCGCTGCAACGGCTGAGGAGGCGGAAAGTCCGACAATTGCGGCGGTCAGGGCGATTTTTGGGAACTTTGGCATTCCCAACGGGTATCCGAGGAAGCATTTTTTATACAGAAATAATTCTGCCATGCGGCGGTTGTACGTTTGTTGCGTGAGACAAAGCGTTTGCGTCGTTGTTTTCGGCGCGATAGAGGTTGGGCCTGTCCAGGATATATTAGCCCATGGCAGGCCGGAATAACGAGCGGACGTTACGGATCGGCTTGGACCGTCGTGACCGGAAAAGAGGAGTTTCGTTTCTGAATGGCTTACGCTGATCGCAATACGAGTGGCAGCCGCGTGGTTTCGATCGTGATCGTGTCGATCATTGTCGCGCTGTTCGCGTGGGGTTTCGTGAACGGTCTGACCTTCAAATACATCAAGAAGGTTACCGAAAAGCTGAACACCTTCGACGTCGTTGAACCACCGCCGGTCGTGTCGCCGCCGCCGATCGTGCGCGTCACGGCACCGCCCCCTCCTGTGGTCTCGGTTGCCGTTCCGCCGCCCGCGTTGGTGATTACGCCGCGCGCCGCAGCGCCGGCTCCCGTTCCG
>Ga0209482_1001011_pt1 | contig 21287 bp, 9 predicted proteins | sample CoawatmetaG10DNA_FD_187512 | JGI IMG/M metagenome (GOLD analysis project Ga0209482, IMG submission 187512) | Marine microbial communities from the West Antarctic Peninsula - Coastal water metaG104-DNA (SPAdes) (version 2) | ecosystem: Environmental > Aquatic > Marine > Coastal ...
ATTCTAATCACTTCACCTCTAGTAAAAAAAAGTTAGTGTAAGAGATTCACTAACTAATCTTTTTCGTAACTTTCAAAACTTATAATAAAAAAAATAAAGTCAATATGAAAACTTTTACAAAACTAATTTTAAGCTTGGTTGTGTTTTTCTCTGCATTTACTGCAAACGCACAAACAGCTGTTGTTACTTTTAGAGTTGATATGCAAAATGTTACAGATGCATTTACAACTCCTGAAGTTAATGGAACATTTAATTCTTGGTGCGGGGATTGTTGGGCAATGTCAGATGCTGACGGAGACAACGTTTGGGACGTCACAGGAACGGTAGATATAAATACCGATTATGAATATAAATTCTCAGCGGACACTTGGACAATCCAAGAAAATCTATTTGCTGGAGATGCCTGTACAAATGATGGTTCAACAGGTAATGTTAACAGACTCTTAAATGTTAGTGCAGATACAGATTTAGGTGTTGTGTGCTGGAATTCATGCGATGATTGTAGTGTGCCTCCTTCTCATTATAGTGTAACTTTTGAAGTTGATATGAGCACATGTACAGATGCTTATACTACTCCTGAAGTTAATAGTACTTTAAACGGATGGTGTGGAAACTGTTGGCCAATGACAGATGCAGATGCAGATGGTGTTTGGCAACACACAAATTTAGTTGCAAGTGGTGTTACTGCTGAATACAAATTCTCTGCTGATGGATGGGCAATTCAAGAAGCACTAGACCCAACATTAGGTTGTTCAGAATTTATTACTACAAATGGATATACAAACAGACAAATTACAGTTACTGAAGATCAAACATTCACAGCTCCTTGGAATGGTTGTAACATTCAAACTACTGCATTATCACTTCAAGGAATTATTGATTTTAGTCTTAGTGGGGTTGCAGGAAAAGCTATTCATGTTAGAGCTCTTCAAGATATTACTGATTTAAGTATTTACGGAATAGGTGTTGCAAATAACGGTGGAGGGACAGATGGTTTAGAATATACATTTGACGCAATCTCTGTTTTAGCAGGAGAAGATATAATAGTTGCAAGAGATATTACTGTGATGGGAAATTATTTTGCTGGATGCTGGGGAACATTTGATCATGTTCTTCAAGCAAATGGTAATATTTCACAAAATGGAGATGATGCAATTGAGCTGTTTATGAACGGAGCTGTTGTTGAGACTTTTGGAGATATTGATACTGATGGGTCTGGTGAGTCTTGGGAGTATATGGATTCTTGGGCTTATAAAGATGCTTCAGGCTCAGTAACATTTGATGGCGGAAACTGGATTTTTGGTGCTGTTAACTGTACTGATAATACAAATACAATTTATGATGCATCATGCATGTATCCTATTTGTACAAACAGCTACACATTAAACATGACAGATTCTTATAGTGATGGTTGGGATGGTGCTAGCTGGACAGCAACTGGAACAACAACTGGAACTGTTTATGGCCCTTACACTATTACTTATTCACAAGGAGGCACAAACACTGAAACTTTCTCTTCTTCAGATGCTTGTCATTCTGTAGTTATGGGAGGAGGTAGTTTTGCCAGCGAACATAGTTGGGATTTATTAGACGAAGCAGGAACTTCTATTTTATCTGGAGGAGATCCTTTCAATGGAAGTTGGGGGACATGTACTTCTGGTTGTACTGATCCCAATGCAACAAATTATGATGCTACTGCCGATTTAGATGATGGAAGTTGTTCTTTTGCTCCTTGTGGAGCTCCGGCTCCAACTCACGAAACTTTTAGCACAGGACTTCTTCCTGTGGGTGTTTGTAGTCCTAATCAATGGGCAACTACTCAAACAAGTGGTTCAGGTTGGGTGTTTACAGGAAACCCTGGTTTTAATGCTAGTACAACTGCAGGAAACAATAGAACATCAGGAGAATTTACTTGGATAGATTTCTCAAGTACAGATGTTGGTGTTATATTAGAGGTAGAAGATGTTGATCTTTCTGGCTTAACAAATCCAACTCTTAAGTTTGATTATTTTAGTGATTTAGGAACTTATACATGTGCCCAAAACAACATTCTTCATGTTGAAGCTTATGATGGAACAACATGGAACTCTATTGTTGCTTTACAACTTAATGCTACAGGATGGAATACTTATTCATATTCAATGACTGGATTTGATAATAGTGGAATGGCTCAAATTAGATTTAGAGGAGAGAGTAGTGGTTTGAGTTGTGACTATTACAATGATTTACTTTTAGATGATGTAATGCTATATAATTCTATACCTGGATGTATGGATCCAAATTTTGATAATTATGATGCATCAGCTACAGAAGATGATGGCTCATGTTTAGATACTTATACTTTAATTATGACAGATTCTTGGGGTGATGGCTGGGATGGTGCTAGCTGGACAGCAACAGGAACTACGTCAGGTAGTGTTTATGGACCGTATACTGTAAGTTCTGGAGCAACTCAAACAGAAACTTTTAGTTCTGCAGATAATTGCTTCACTCTTGTTGTTGGTGGCGGTAGTTATTCTTATGAGCACTCATGGGTGTTGAATGATGCTTCTGGAACCTTAGTACTATCTGGAGGAGACCCTTACAGTGGAGGTTTTGGAAACTCTGTTTGCTATGGTTGTACAGATCCTCTTTCAGCTGATTATGACGCTTCTGTTCTTTTTGATAACGGAAGTTGCACCTACCCTTGTTTAGATGCAGATACAACAGAAAGTTTTGAAACAGACCTTGGGGCTTGGAATCAAGATGCTGGAGATGATGTGGATTGGATAAGAGATTCAGGAGGAACTCCTTCTTCTGGTACTGGTCCAACAACAGGATTAGATGGTTCTTATTATTTATTTATGGAATCTTCAGGTAGCTACCTTAAAACAGCTAATTTAACACTTGATTGTGTTGACCCAACTGCATGGAGCGCAGCTTCACTTGTATTTGGATATCACATGTACGGATTAACAACAGGAACACTTAATGTAGATGTTTCAACTGATAATGGTGCAAACTGGACAAATGTCTGGACACTTGCAGGCGATCAAGGAAATGTTTGGAATGAAGCTACTGTTGACTTGAGTACATATACATCTCAAATAGATGTAAGAATTCAAGGTATTACAGGAACTTCTTACACATCTGATATAGCGATTGATCTAACAAGATTAATGGAAATGCCTGTTTCAGGATGTACAAACCCTCTTGCATCTAATTATGATGCAACTGCTACAATGGATGATGGTTCATGTACATATTCAAATTGTGTTTCATTAACTCTTACAATGAATGATTCTTATGGTGATGGATGGAATGGAAATGCTTTTGTAGTAACTGATGCTAACGGATGGCAATACGCAAGCTTAACTCTTCCTACAGGGTCTTCTGCAACAGCTACTATTTGTGTTCCAGATAACATATGTTACACATTAACTTGTGGCGGCGGATCTTACCCTTCGGAAGTTAGTTGGATACTTACAGATGATGCTACTGGGATAGATGTTTTAACAGGCGGGGCTCCTTTTACAGGAAGCTACTGTACGCCGATTGCATCTGGTTGTACTGATTTATCTGCAGTAAATTATGATGCAGCAGCTTTTGTAGATGATGGTTCTTGTTTATATTCTTCAACATTTAATGTTGAAATGAATTGTGAAGACCAAACATCTTTTACTACTGTATCTCTTGAAAGCCCTGTCTTTGGATGGTGTGGTGGTTGTGTTCCAATGACTGACCCTGATGGTGATGGTGTTTACAGTGTAACTGTTGACCTTCCTTTAGGATCTTTTGAACATAAATACGCAACAGATAATTTTGCTGGTCAAGAAAACTTAATTGATGATATGGTAAACGGAGGAACTTGTGCTCCAATTACTGATTACTACTCATATGCAAATAGAGAAGCTATAATTGCTGCAGGTCATGTTTCAAATGACAATTACGGATCATGTGATGTTTGTATAATCCCAGGATGTACAGATACAACAGCAACTAATTTTGATGCGTCAGCTCAAACAGACGATGGAAGTTGTACTTACGATGTTACTTTTAGTGTAGACCTAAGATGTTCAGGCTTAACTCCAACTGTAGTAACTGCAACTGGAGACTATGATAACTGGTCTGGAAACACTTATAACTTAAGTGATGCTGATGGAGATGGAATATGGGAAGGAACACATAACTTGTTGGCTGGAACATTCCAATTCTTATATATTACTGATAACTATACAAATACAGAAATTAGCGGACTGATTAACTCTATGCAAAATGGAGCTACTTGCGCGCCTAATACTGATAACTTAACTTATGCATACAGAATGCTTTCTGTTGGAAATATTACAACATCTGATACATACGCATCTTGTGATGCATGTGCTTTTGGTTGTATGGATGCAGCGGCAAGTAACTATGATGCAAATGCTCAACTAGAAGATGGTTCTTGTGTATACGCTACAACATTCAGTGTAAATATGAATTGTGAGCCTTTAGGATCATTTGGATATGTTCACCTTGAAAGCCCTGTCTTTGGATGGTGCGGTGGTTGTGTTCCTATGACTGATGCTGATGGAGATGGTATTCATACAGTAACAGTTGATCTTCCACTTGGAGATTTTGAATATAAATATGCTGTAGATGGTTTTGCTGGTCAAGAAAACCTTGTAGATGATATGGTTAATGGAGGAACTTGTGCTCCTATAACTGACTACTACTCATATGCTAATAGACAGCTAAGTGTTGTTGCAGGAGCTTCAGCAGATGATGTGTATAGTTCTTGTGATGCTTGTAATACTGTTTATGGGTGTATGGACGCAGTAGCGAGCAACTTTGATGGTGCTGCTACTATAGATGATGGCTCATGTTTATTTGCAACAACATTTAATGTAGATATGAATTGTCAGCCTGCTGGTTCTTTTGGATATGTTCACTTAGAAAGCCCATTGTTTGGCTGGTGTGGTGGATGTGTGCCAATGACTGACTCTGATGGCGATGGAATTCATTCTGTTACTGTTGATTTAGCTCAAGGAGCATTTGAATATAAATATGCTGTTGATGGTTTTGCTGGTCAAGAAGATTTAATTACCGCTATGGTTAGTGGAGGAGACTGTGCTCCAATAACTGACTATTACTCTTACGCTAATAGACAATTCAATGTAAATCTTGATTATACTTTTGGAAGTGAATTACTTTCAAATGGAGGTTTTTATCAGGAAGGGTCAGAAGAGGTAACTAATGGTTCTTTTACAGGAATAGCAAATGGAACAGATGTTGTTACTTTACCAAATTGGTTTTCTTATGGAACGCCTACATCTAGAAATGTAGTAGATAATAAATTAGTTTTAGTTAATAGTGCTTCAAATCAAGGTGCAAAATATAGAGCAACTTCTTTGTCAGGTACTTATAAATTTTCTGTAGATGTAGCGGGGGATGTTGGTGTCGGAGGTATATATCTAGGTTCTCCTGTGCTCTATAATATAACAACTACTATAGGAACGGTAAATCATTTCTTTACGGCTTCAGGTAATACAGATGTCTATTTTAGAACTTCTTCTAATAGTGCTGGAACAACATCTTATACAAACATATCTTTAAAAGAGATTACTCCAAGTGGTTTAGGTTGGAATTACGGGTCTAATTGGATTCACTCTGAAGGTATAGCATACTCTACAGGAGCGAATAGTAACGGCTTAGAGGAAACAACCTCTACACCAGTTTCTGGAGCTATTTACAAAGTAACTTATGATGTTGGTGCTTTAACTCAAGGGGGGTATCAAGTAAGTCTTGGTGGAACACTAGGGACAGAGAGAACTACTATGGGTACTTATACGGAAATGATAACAGCATCTTCTAATGCTTCGTTTATGATTATGGCAAACAATAATGCAATTGGTGGTGTTGATAATATTTCAGTTATTGAAATTACTAATGTTACTTCTGTAACAAATGATGTTTATAGTTCGTGTGAAGAATGTTTGATAGGTTGTATGAATCCTTATGCGTGGAATTATGACTCATTAGCTATAGCTGATGACGGAAGCTGTTTAATGCCACAAAATTGTGATGCGTTAGAACCGGTTGACTTAACAACAAACTGGACAACAGAAACAAAAGCAGAAATCTCATGGCAAAACATGAATAATGTTGGTTTAGGAAATGATCTAGTAACTAATGGAGATATGTCATCAGGATCTAACTGGAATCTTGGTACTGGCTGGTCTATAAGTTATGGAATAGCTCTTAATGATGGGAGTCAAACATCAAGTAGTTGGTTTACACAGCCTAACGTAATGGTAATTGGTAACATGTATCAAGCAACATTTACTGTTAATGTTGGTTCGGGACATATAATCTTAGATTCCTACTCTGGAAGCACAGTTATTAATAGCTCAGGGACCTATACAGTAAACTTTACTGCAATATCAGCATCTTTGGAATTTATGGCATCATCTAGCTTTAGTGGATATGTTGATAATGTGAGCTGTAAGCCTATAGAGCTTAATTCTAATGCTGATTGTAGGGTGTGGAAGTATCTTGTTAGATACAGAGAGATAGGCAATATAAACTGGACAACTAAATCTGCTGGTGCTGGAAGTGGTATTTGTAACGTAGGGCTAGAAAATACTATAAAAACATTAAGAAATCTTACTGCTTCAACTACTTATGAATATAAAATGAAAACAGTTTATTGCGGAGGTGTTGAATCGGGATATTCTAATCCAAAACAATTCACAACAAAAGGAGATTGTCCTGAGATGACAAACTTAAGTGTAGAAACATTTAATTCAAATCATTCAAAAGCAAGATTTACATGGGATACAACAGGAGCATATGTTTTTGCAAGAGTTGCATTAAGGGTTGATACGGCAGGATCTTCATGGTTAACAGCTGGTGGTTTTGGGGTTTACTATCCAACACTTTCGGTAAATAAATTTGGCTTAGTTTCTGGGGAATCATACAGATCTCAAGGAAGAACATTCTGTGATGCAAATATTACTTCTTATAGGTCTGACTGGACAACGCCAATATTCTGGACACAACCTGGAATTTTACCATCAAGAATAGATGGAGGAACAGCTTCTATAAATAACTTTGATGTTTACCCTAACCCTTCAAGTGATATCTTTAATATTTCTTTTGTTTCTGATAAAATTCAGAATCTAAATATTAAGATAGTTAATATGATTGGTGAGGTTATTTACGTTGAAAGCTTAGAGAAATTTGTTGGAGAATACACTAAACAAGTTAACCTTAATAGCTTTACAAAAGGAGTCTACTTCTTAGAAATAACTACAAATGATGGTGTGGTTAACAAAAAGATTGTACTTCAGTAAGCAAACTTTTTTAAACTTTTCAAAACGGGGCTTATTTAATTAAGCCCCGTTTTTTTATACAAAAAAAAAGATATTAAAGAACTTATATTAATATTATTATTTATAAATGTAAAATATACACTAAGTATTATTTATCTTTGAAAAAAAACTATGAAACCAATATTATTTTCATTAATCTTTTCTCTATCAGCTCTTTTTTCTTTTGCTCAAAATACAGCTCAAGTCACATTTCAGGTTGATATGAACACTGTAGATTCTACGCTATTTAGTACGCCTGAGGTTAATGGCACTTTTAATAGCTGGTGTGGAAACTGTTGGGCAATGTCAGATTCAAATAGTGATAATATTTGGGATATTGTTGGTACAATAGATGTAAATACAGATTATGAATTTAAATTTTCTGCTGATGGTTGGGGAATTCAAGAGAATCTTCTTCCTGGCTCTCCTTGTACTGTGACAAATTTTGGTTTTACTAACAGGTTATTAAATGTCTCTGGGGATACTATTTTACCTGTTGTTTGTTGGGAGTCTTGTTCTGATTGCAGCTCTGGTCCTTCAGCTTATAATGTAACTTTTAAAGTAGACATGAGAAATGTAACCGATACATATACAACTCCAGAGGTTAATGGGGACTTTAATGGTTGGTGTGGTAATTGCTGGTCTATGTCAGACAGTAACAATGATAGTATTTGGGAGTTTACCACAACACTAGCAGCTGGTGATTCAATAGAGTTTAAGTATTCTGCAGATAACTGGAATATTCAAGAAGATCTTGATTCAACACTATCTTGTGTTGTAATTAATTACGACCCTTCTGCTCCAAATGGATGGGGTTATGTTAATCGAGTTGCTGTTGTTAATAGTGATACTGTTTTTTCTTCAAATTGGAATGCTTGTGAAATTATTGGTGTTAACGGATGTACTGATCCCTTTGCAGTTAACTACGACTCATTAGCAACAACTGATGACGGAAGCTGTTTATACAGTGTCGTTTTTAATGTTGATATGAATTGTGATACAACAACTTTTGGTTTTGTTCATCTAGAGAGTCCAGATTTTGGTTGGTGTGGTGGATGTGTCCCTTTATCTGATCCTGATGGAGACGGTGTTCATACAGTAATAGTTGGCCTACCTTTAGGAAATTTTGAATATAAATATGCTGTAGATAGTTTTGCTGGTCAAGAAGATTTACTTGACGATATGCTTAACGGAGGTACTTGTGCGCCAATTACCGACTATTCCTCTTATGCGAATAGACAGATTACAATTATAGCAGGATCAACAATACAGGACAACTATGGTTCATGCGAGCTTTGTATTGCTGGATGTACTGATACTTTAGCTTTAAATTTTGACTCAACAGCAACATTTAATAACGGCTCATGTACATATTGTATCTACGGGTGTATGAATCCTATTGCTATAAACTACGACTCGCTAGCAACTTGTGCGGATAGTTGTATTTTTCCTCAAGTAACCTATGGATGTACTGATTCAACTGCACTAAATTACAATCCACTAGCCACAATTGATGATAGCTCATGTATTTATTGCTTTTTTGGTTGTATGGATATTAATGCTTGCAACTATGATTCTTTAGCAACATGTGATGACGGTAGCTGCCTAACAATATATGGATGTACAGATACAAATGCTTGTAACTATAACGCTTTAGCGACATGCAATGACGGAATCTGTCTAACTAGCTATGGTTGTACCGACACTCTAGCAAACAACTATGACCCTCTAGCTACTTGTGAGGATAGTAGCTGTATTTACGGATATAGCGTAACCTTCCAACTAGACTTGAGAAATGTAACAAGTATTTCATATACAGCTCCAGAGATTAACGGAATGTTTAATGGCTGGTGTGGTAATTGTGCCCAACTAGAAGATCTAAATAACGACTCTATTTGGGAAATTACTATTTTACTTGATTCTGGTTCGTATGAATACAAATACTCTGCAGATGATTTTGCTATAGAAGAAAATCTTTTCTCAGGAGACAGCTGTACTGTTTCTAACTTTGGGTTTACAAATAGATTAATTACAGTAAGCAAGGATACGATTCTAGACCCTGTTTGTTGGGAGCTATGTACTGATTGTGACGCAGGACCTTCATCTTATAACGTTACTTTTAGGTTAGACATGTCTGAATATGTTGGCCCTCCATTTTCAACGCCAGAGGTAAACGGAACATTTAATGGCTGGTGTGGTAGCTGCTGGGCAATGGAAGATCCTGACGGAGATAATATCTGGGAATTCACGGCTCTTTTAGCAGCTGGAGACAGTATAGAATATAAGTATTCTGCAGATTCTTGGAATATACAAGAAGAATTAGACACAAACCTTTCCTCTTCTTGCATAATTACAAATTACGACCCAGGAGCTCCTAATGGTTATGCGTATATTAATCGATGGGGAGTAGTTAATTCAGAAACTACACTAGATATTGTTTGTTGGAATGACTGCATAGAGTGTCAAGTACAAACAGGAGTAGAGGATCTTTTCTATAAGGAAATTTTGGTTTATCCAAATCCATCAACAGGTTCTTTTTATATAAAATCAGAGTCTATTATTAAAAAAATTGTTATTTACAATTCACTTGGAGAAACCGTTTTTGTTAAAGAATCTTTAGCTGCATTTGAAGGGTATAACCTTTCCATAAATAAAAATGGTTTATACTTTATCTCAATCTTAAATGGGGATAAGATCATTAACAGAAAAATACTGATTCAAAATTAACCTATGAAAATTAAATTTCTTTTTTTACTTCTTTCACTAGTCAGCCTCAACTGCTTTTCTCAGACGTGGTCACTTGTTTGGGAAGAAAATTTTTCTGGGACATCTTTAGACTCAACGGTTTGGACCCAAGAGATTGGAACGGGCAGCCAGTACGGTTTATGGGGCTGGGGAAATGGTGAGCAGCAATTTTACCAAGCTAGTAATTCCGAACTTAGTGGGGGAACATTAAAAATTATTAGCAAACAAGAACCTGCGGGGCTTGTTGATAGTTGGGGAAATACATCTTATTATAGCTCTTCTAGAATAATAACAGCAGATAAGTTTGAGTTTAAATATGGAAAAGTAGAGGCTAGAATAAAAACAGTTAATGGCCAGGGGTTTTGGCCTGCTTTTTGGATGTTACCATCTAGTGGCTCTTGGCCTTGTGATGGAGAGATTGATATTATGGAACAGTGGGGATCAGACAATCCAACATCAAGCACAACAGGAGCTGCTCATTTAGGAGCATGTCCTGGTCCAAGTGATTATAAATCATATTCTCATTTAAGTACAAATGGTAATTATGCTGATGACTTTCATACCTATGCCGTTATCTGGCAAGAAGACTATATTGCCTGGTATGTAGATGGAATAAAAAGATTTCAAGTAAGCCCTTCAAGTTGGGCTAGTGTTCCTGGTCAGTATAATTGGCCTTTTAACTCTAACCAATGGTATTTACTACTTAATTTAGCTATTGATCAAAACGGGCCAAATGGAAATACACAATTTCCTACGACAATGGAAGTTGATTACATAAAGATCTATGAAAATGATGGGGTTTTGGGATGTGATGACCCTCAGGCTCTTAACTATAATCCTGTTGCAAACCTCAACAACGGTAGCTGTGAATACCTTATAACATTTAAGGTTGATATGAACAATGTTTCAGGATTTTCTGTTCCTGAGGTAAACGGAACTTTTAATGATTGGTGCGGAAGCTGCTGGCCAATGACTGATGTTGATGGAGATAATATCTGGGAAAAGGAAGTGGTAATGCTAGAGGGGTACTATGAGTTTAAGTTTAGCGCTGATAATTGGAGCTCTCAAGAATCTCTCGACCCTTCTTTTGGATGTACAAACGGAAACTCAACTTATACCAACAGAACATTAGTTGTTGATGAGAATAGGGTTATCTGTCCACAATGGGGTTTATGTACTCCTACCTGTGGCTCTACAATTATATCAGGGGTAAAAGATCTTTCTGAAGAAAGTTTAATTTACCCAAACCCTACAAAGGGTTTAATAAAGCTAAATAATCCTGATGCTACAAACTTAGTTATACTTAACATCTTTGGAGATAAAATTCTAAAAATTGAAAAACCCGAAGAAACTATAAATTTAAAAAATCTTATATCAGGAATGTATATTGTACAATACCAAGTTGGTAAAACAATAAAAACACAAAAAATCAACATTTTAAAATAAATTTTATGAAGAAATATCTTTTTGCTGCATTATTATTATCAACGGTATTAGGATGTGATTCAAGTTTTGATTTCAAATATGAATATGAAATTGGTAAAAATGAACCTTCTTTTTTACTAGATAAAAATATTGAAGATAAAATTGATGTTTTAATAGCTAAATTAAGCTTAGAAGAAAAGATCGGACAAACCTGCCAAATAACTCTTGAGTCTGTACTACAAAAAAACTTGGAGGGAAAAATGATTGTACCACATACAATTGATAGCATAAAACTAAGTGAAGCAATAAACACATTCAAAATAGGCTCAATTTTAAATGTCGCAAATGGACCTGAAGGACCAACATTTAATCGTGAAAAATGGAAAACTGTTATAAATAAAGTTCAAGACTATGCTGCCAGTTCAAGCTCTGGTATACCTATTATTTATGGTGTAGATGCAATACATGGTGCAACATACACTTCTAATAGCACGCTTTTCCCTCAAGAAATTGGTCTAGCTGCTAGCTGGAATCTTAGCCTTGCTAAAACTATGGGGGAAGTAACTGCCTATGAAACAAGGGCTTCTGGCATTCCTTGGAATTTTTCTCCAGTTTTAGATTTAGGAAGAACCCCTATTTGGTCCCGGTTTTTTGAAACCTTAGGTGAAGATGTTTATTTAACAAAAAAAATGGGGGCAGCAATCGTAGAAGGCTATCAAGGGGGCAGCAAAATAGATGATAAACATGTTGCGGCATGTCTTAAGCATTATGTAGGATATAGTGCTCCAAGATCTGGAAGAGATAGAACTCCTGCGTTAATACCAAGCAGAACAATGGAAGAGCTTTACCTTCCTCCATTTGAAGAGGCAATTAAACAAGGGGCTTTAACAGTAATGATTAATAGTGGTGAGGTAAATGGAATTCCTGGACATAGAAATAAATACTTAATAACAGATGTTTTAAAAAACAAGTGGGGGTTTGCGGGCTTTACGGTTTCAGACTGGGAAGATTTTATCTTGCTACATAAAGTTGCCCAAACTGATTCAAGCATTAAACAAGCTGTTGCAAGCGCAATTAATGCTGGTGTTGACATGAGTATGGTTCCAAATAACCCTGAGTACAAAATATATTGCAAACTTCTAAAAGAACTTGTTGAAGAAGGCTCTGTTTCTAAAAAGAGAATTGATGATGCAGTAAGAAGAATATTAAGGGTTAAGCATCACCTAAATTTGTTTGAACAGCCAACAGTAAACTATAGCGACTATCCAGATTTTGGCTCTAAAAATCACTTAAAAAAAGCCTACAATGCAGCAACAGAGTCTATCACATTATTAAAGAATACAGATAATATTCTTCCATTAAACAAAAAATCTAAAATTATGGTTGTTGGCCCAACAGCCAACAGTCTTAGTTGTTTAAACGGAGCGTGGACACATACTTGGCAAGGAGTAGAAGAAAAATATAATAATAACCACCCAACAATAAAAGAAGCTATTGAAAAAGAGGTTGGCAAAGTAAGTTATTTTAAAGGGTCCGTAATGAGTATGAAAAATGGTGATGAGATTGACTCCCCATCAAAAGATCTTACTGCTGCGGTTAGTGCTTGTAAAAATCATGATGTGGCTATTGTTTGTCTTGGAGAGCTTCCTTCTACAGAAAGACCTGGAGACATATACTCGTTAGATATGGCCAAAGAACAAAGGAACATAATAATACAACTTTCAAAAACAGGTATTCCAATAGTTCTTGTACTGGTTGAGGGAAGGCCTAAAATAATTAATGATATTGAACCCCTAACATCTGCTGTTCTACAAGCTTATCTTCCAGGCGATCAAGGAGGCAGAGCGGTCTCTGACATCTTGTTTGGGGAAATTAACCCTAGCGGAAAACTACCATATACCTACCCTAGACACAGCGGAGTTATTATGCATTATGACCACAAACAGTCAGAGCTAATAAATGGTAATACTTGGCAAAACACTTTCTTTGATCCACAGTGGGAGTTTGGACATGGACTAAGTTATACCTCATTTAAATATAGTGACCTTAAACTAAGTGAAAAAAATATGTCCTCTGATAATAAGGACTCTATTGTTATTAGCTTTATCATTGAAAATACAGGAGAAAAGGCTGGAAAAGAAGCGACGCTTCTTTATCTTAAAGATCATTACGCCTCAATTACCCCTCAATTAAAAAAACTTATCCGTTTTGATAAGGTAAGCCTTCAGCCTGGGCAGAAAGAAACCATAAAATTTGTTATTAAAAACAAGGACCTTGAGTTTTATGGATTAGAAAATAAATGGGCTTCGGAAGATGGGGCTTTTTCAATTATTATAGAAGATCTTCAACAGTCATTTAAACTTAAAACTTTATAGTGAAAAGTACAAAGGACAAAACCTCACTGCTTTTAACGGCTTTAGTTATTTGGGGATTTTCTGTAAACACTCTAAAGGCACAGGATTCGCTAGGTATTGCTTATAAAAGCGCAAGCTATTCAATAAAAGATCCTGTTTCAAATATAAAGCTAGGTGGAGTGTTTAGGTTTTTAACATACGTAAGAGATCTGCCAACAATATATCCTCTAGCAATTCCCAGTTATTACACGGGGCCCTACCCACAACAAACATTAATATCTGTTGGAACAGGCTATAGAGAGCCTATGCTTTTACTTTCTATTTCAGGAACAGCAAAAAAAAACATGACGTTTGGTACGGAATTAATGTTAAATAGTCCTTTTAATGGAGATTTTTCTAATAATTCAATATCTCTAAACCTTGGAACAAATTTTTACTCTACCCTAAAATCAGAATTTGGTAACTTTAAGGTGCATGCTGGAGGCATATCATGGTATAAGCAAAGTAAACTTACCGTCTGGGCAGAAGAGGGTTATTTAAGATATAGTCTTTTTGAGAGAGCTCCATATGACCCTCTAAATAAAGAAAGTGTAGAGCGTTATAGCAAATACTATGAGCAAGGCGTTATTGATCAAGATATTAGATTTAGTAATGTTGCTTTTCAAGGAATAACAATTAGTGGGTCTGCTTTTCCTTGGCAAATGGCAGACGGTCTTTCTTTTCAAACAATTCTTGGAAAAACTCAGAATAACATTTCTAAAACCTTATCTGACAAGGCTGATGACTACTCTTTTGGATTTAAAATCTCACACAAGCTAGACTCTAAAAGAATGTTTGGTCTAAATTACTTTTCTTCAAAAACAGCAACAGACTCTATGTCGTTATTAAAAAGAGAGTTTAGTATGTCTTCGCTAGAGTTTGACTACAAACACAACGGAATGCGATTATTTGGAGAAATTGGCTATGGAAGCTATCAAAGCAGTAATGTCGCTCTTTCAAGTGGAGAGGCTATTGTTGTAAATCTTGCAACAACAAAAAAACAAACTCTAATTCCTCTTCAAATACAGTATTGTAGGATCTCACCAGAGGCTGTAAATGTAAACGCCTCTTTTAAAAACACTTCTGTAGTTGATCTTGTTGAAACAACAGTAATAGAAGAAGGGGCTAACGCAACGGTAATGACTTCTTTTGGAGGACCAATAACTAATTTAGGATACCTAGCAAATAATCGTCAAGGGGTGAGTCTAAACACTGAGTTTGAGGTTGGTGATTTTACAATTTCGGGAGGTTTAGGTTTTTATTCAGAAATTAAACGAATTAATTCAAACCTCTCTTATAACCATATCTCTACAGGTCTGTTGCTGTCTAGAATATCCTATTTTAGTACTGGCTATGGGCCTTATGGCCATTTAAATTCTTTTTATAGAGGGGTTTATGAAAACGTGAGTGTAACCGATAGCAGCATGATTGACTCAACAGGAGCTCCTCTTTTTGATAAGTTTTTCTGCTCTTCTGATTTACATTTAAAATATAAAACAACCGTTTTTGGAAAAGAACTTTATCTGTTTTCACTAACAAACTATAATACAGCGCAAGACTTTTTTAGCGCAACACCTGTGATAAAGCCTACTGCGCTAATAAGACAATTTAATCATAGGCTAGACATCTGCTATTCGTTAAGCAAGCGGGTGTCGCTAGTTCTTAAGTCTGCTTATGAAAGGGTTTTGGCAAACAATTCAACAGAGCTAGACAACTACGACCCTTTCCCTATTGACGCTACTGGTCAAGATCTGGGTATTCAGAACTATATCCCAAGCTATAAGGCAAGAAATCAAACAGGACAGATATTTGGTTTGGGTTTTGATATAAAACTAAATGACGGCGCCTTTCTGTTTTTAAGACATAGTCAGTTTAAGTTTAATGATAAAAACTATGCAGAAACAAATATAAAAGGAAGCGAAACGACACTTGAAATTAAAATTAATATCTAATGAAAACAAAGCACACCTATTTATTTTTTGTCTTTTTTCTTTCTTCACAATTACTTTTTAGCCAGATAGATTCTCGCGTCTGGTATGATGGTAACTCACGAGCTATGTTTTACAGAGACGCTTTGGCGGGGGACTTAAAAAAATCAGACACAACCTCAGCAAGAAGCAATGGTGAGGGGTATACAGCTATTGATTTAGGAATTCATTTTAATCCTTCAAAAGAAATAGAGATTTTTTCTGAAATTAGAATTAAAAATGATTTTGGCTATATGTGGGGCTCTGGAGCCTACGTAGACTTGCGTAGGCTTTCAGTAAGAGGTATCTTAAATGATCGAGTAAGTTTTAATTTAGGAGACATCTATCTAAAGCAAACTGAGTTTACGCTTTATAATAATGATCAAGAGCTTTCAAAATACGAAAGCTCTGTTTTTCAATCCTATAATGATCTTATAAATTATGAAAACTTTTATGAAGAAAACTATTGGAGAACGCAAGGGATTCAATCTAATTTTTCATATACTTTTTATAACGCCATAAAATCATTAGAACTTGACGGTTTTGCATCTAGAGTTCGGGGAAATCAGTGGCTTGGAAAGCCAGAGCTTTTAATGCTTGGAGGTTCTTCTATATTAAGGTTAGAAAACAATATTAAACTTGCTGGACACTATATAAACTCTTTTGAAGTTCAGTCAACAAGCAACGATTCAGCCGTATACAAAAACCCTGTTTTTAACATTCAAGCTTCATATTATAAGAAAATTAATAACAGAACATACTCGATGAAAATTGAAGGAGGTTCAAGTCTGCGCTCTTGGAAAAAAACTAACGGCTCTCAACAGAGCATTGAAAAGTCACAAGGGGGTTATTTTAAGTTTTTCAGCAAGGCAAGAACCAAGAAATCTACAATAGACCTTAGTTTTAAATATGTAGATCCTAACTTTAGAAGTGCAGGAGCGCAAACAAGAAGAGTTATTTACGAGTCATCGCCTTCTTCTTACCCTTATTTTACAAACAACACCGTCTTAAGGCCTGTTAGCTTAATGGACATAACAACAGACCCTAACATATATAATCAAAGGCTCTCAACTGTTTTAATGAATTTTAATCCTCAATATGGAGCGGTTAATCCCTACGGTGAAGCAACGCCCAATAGAGCTGGTGTTAGTGGGGTTTATAATTATATTGGGAATTTTTTAACTGGTGAAATAAAACTAAACCTATTGTCAGAGATAATAGGACAGGGAACCGCAAATAAAAGGTCTTTACTGTCGTTAGGGACTTCTGTTGTTGTAAGACTAGACAAGGTTTTAAAAACTAAAAACAAACTAAATTTTGAAATTAGTTCATATTTAGAAAATGTAAGTAGAGATGGAAACTCTATTGAGGAGATAGATTTTCACTCCAGGCTACTAAGCGCGGGGTTATCTTATGAGCTTTTTGAGAATTTAAAATTAATTAGTGGTATTAAAACTTTTGTTTCAATTGGAAATGAGGTGGGAACAGAGAGAGATGAGTACGATAAAATTATTGGCTACTCTCTATTTAATTTCGACTCTGAAGAATCAATACAATTAATTGGGTTACAGTATAATTTTACTGATGACATTTATTTTAGTCTTCAAACCAATACTATTAATTTTGTTGATAAAATGTCTTTAGACAAGGAGCTTAAGCTTACAAGAATTTACTTTATGTTTAACATGAATTTATAAAAATGAAATACACATATATTATAACAACAATAGTTAGTTTAGTTCTGTTTTCTTGTGGAAAGGAAGGTCTTGAAGGCCCCAATTTAAACGACCTATATGGAGAACTCAATATTGAAAGCACACTTATTATTTACGGAGACAGCGTTAGCTTTGCAGATCAAGAAGAGGTGTTTTTTAGTGCTGAATTTTCTAAAATAGTAGATTGGACAATTAAAATTACAGGAATAAGTTCACAGTCTGAAAAAATAATTTCAGGGAAATCAAACTCTATTAACAAAAATAACAGTCTCTGGGCGGGAGACGTAACAAGTCTTCCTTTTTTTAGCTCAGAAGATTGCTCTGTATTATTGTCTTTCAAGAATCATGATGACTCAATATTTGATATACTTAATATTAGCAGCCAAAAAATTTATGGAAACGGAAAAGAAGTGTTGATTAGTGATTTTGAAAATGGTTTTAATCCAAATTTTACAAATTTTTTTCAGACAACATGCCTAAAGAAAATTGAAATTGGCAACGCTGGCGAGGGTACAAAGTTTTTAAGACAAGAAGGGACCTGTGACTGGGACTGGCTTATAGGATATGTTGACTATCCTAAAGCAAACTGGTATCAGCAAGAGGTTCTTAGCGCTAATCCAGATAACGTTTATTTTAATATTATGATTTACGGCGACAGTACATTATCGCCTACAAATGAAGCAAATTCTTTATTTAAAATTGAATTTTACGAAGACGAGAACCAGGATAACTACTACGACCCAAATTCTGAAGATAGATTAGATCTTGAGTTTAATATAGACTGGAACGGATGGAAAATGATTAGCGTACGATACAGTGACCTTGTATTAGCAACAGACCCTAACGGAGGGGGAGTAAACGGTAATGCTATAAGAGAGCCAAATAAGGTTTTTAAAGTAAGAACTCTTTTGCTTGCAAACCCGGTTTCTGGCTTTGCAAAAGCAGATGTTGATTATATTATTTGGTCAGAAGACTCTCCAATTTTAGAACAATAACATGAGAAATCTATTTATTCTTTTATTACTTAGTTTATCTGCCTGTTCTAACATAACTAAGCTGGCGCTTTATGATATAGAAATAGAAAACACAGAAGGGATAAACGGCTTTACCTCAACTGAAATTTTTAGCAAAGGCGGGGGTGATGAGGTGTGGGGAATGGATGACGAAAAGTGCAATCCTTTTAGTTTTTCTGCTTATGATGCAAGCGTTGATTACTCAAAAGCATCAAAGAAACAGAGTTCTGAAAAAACAAATGAATTGGAAGAAAAAATTAAAGGGAAATATACCCTTCCTATTGTAAAAGTAAAAGACAGAAGATACGTTGTCAAAAACTCTATTCACTTAAAATCAAGCAAAAAAAATTCTTGTGAATGGATTGGAATGGGTATTGGATGGGACGGTTGGCAGGGGAAGGACATTAGCTACATAATGGAGGATGCTGCAATAGAAATGCTTGTTAGAGTAGAAAAAGGCTCTATTTCAAATCTGCCAATAGTTTTTATTTTGGAAGATTATTCAGAAAACCAGTGCTACGCTACAACTAATTATTTAGGAATCGAAGGAGGGGAAATAACAACAAAATGGACTAAAGTGATCGTACCCTTACAGTCTTTTTCTTACAACACAAATAAGGTTAACCTTACAAATATTAAACAGCTTTTAATGCAATGCTACGACGCTACAGATGTCTTTATTGATAATATGAAGATTATTGAATATAGTAGTGCTTATAAAAAATTAGAAAACAATTTAACGGTTTTTGATAGCCTTTCACCTGTCAGCATTTTTCAAGATAGCTTAGTTGGTAATTGGGGAGTGAATAAGAATGCGTGCTCTAATTTTAAATATATCAAAGACTCTGTTTCTTCGCCACATATAAACATAAAGATAGATACTTCTTTTTGTAATTGGAAAAGCTTTGGTTTTAGCTGGAACAACTGGAAGTACACAGACATAAGTACTTGCATAAAAGAATATAGCTTAAGTTTTAGCATTTCGTCCCAAAACTTTATTCCGTTCAATGTTTATTTTGAAGACTACTCAGGCAAAAAATTGAGCTATTTAATTACTAAAAGCATGGTAGGCGACAATAATAACTGGACAGGTGTTTCTATCCCTTTATATCTTTTTCCAATAAGGAAATCAGAAGTTAATACCAAAGAAATAAAACAAATTGTTTTTGAATTTGAAAACAAAACAAATATTAAACTTGATAATATTTTATTAACAAAAAAATAATACTATGAAAAAAACTATTACTTTATTATACTTTCTTTTAGCAAGCGCTTCCACTGTTTATTGTCAAATTTTGTGGGATGATTTTGAGCAAAATAGAGTTGGCTATTATGAATTTGTTCACGGAGGAATGACGGATCGGTTTCCCAATCCTGATATCAACAGCTCTATTAACAGCAGTCCATTGTGTGCGCAATATGTTAGAAACCCTGGGGAAATGTGGGATGTTTTAGTAATTGTAGCAAACGGATCTATTAACAATGTAAGCGATTATGTTAGTGGTAGCAGGCAAATGAGCGTAGATGTATATAGTCCAATGCCTAATATTCCTATTCAAATAACCCTTGAAGACTCTTCGTTGGCAGGACCAACAAATTATCCAACAGGAAGACACAGCATATATCTTGGAACTACATCGGCTACAAATCAATGGGAAACAATTACTCTAGAGTTTGATTCAAGACCAGACCCAAATATGCTTGACACAGAACTAACGTCGGTAATATTACTTTTTAACGGAGGAACAAACACTTCAGATACATATTATTTTGATAACCTTAATGGGCCGGAGTTTAATAATCAATGTGAAGGTCTTACAAACGACCCTGTTCATAATTTTGCTGACTGGGACTGTAATTGGAATCTTTCAATGTGCCCATCTCAAACCCAATGTAGTGATTTTGATTATATGAGTGGGTGGCTAAATCAAAGTTATAACCCCGAGACTGGAGGGATAAACACTAGTAAGTACAGTGGAGACTACACCAGAAATCCTGACCCCACCGGAGAGGATGTTCTTATTGCTTATTTTCAAGAACAAGATTTAGATGTTGGGCTTTTTCCTTATTTTAATATGAAAATTTATGGTCCTCCAACTCCACTTTATGTCTCCTTTCAAAATAATGGAACTGAAGTAATTGGTTTTGAAAAAAATATCTGGCAGAATAATACTTGGCAGCAATTAAATTTTGATTTAACTAGTGTGTCTGCTTCATCAATTAGTATTGATCGTGTTGTTTTCTTTTTTGATCAAGGCATGGTAAACTGGAACACCTACTACTTAGATGATCTTGGACTTTCTTCTGCTCCTGTTGCTATTGATGAAAATAAAAATGAATTGTTAGCTTCCGTATTTCCCAATCCCGCAAAAAACAATGCTTCTTTAAGACTTAGTCTTTCTAAAGCCTCTAACGTTAAAGCCGAAGTTGTTAATATGCAGGGAAAAATAGTTGCCAATTTAATAAATACTACAAATTTAGCTGCGGGAATTCACACATTTCAAGTAGGAAAAGGCTTATCTGCTGGCTTGTATTTTATCAAAGTAATAACTGATGAAAAATTAACAATTAAAAAAATGGAGCTTCTCAAATAATTAAAATGAAAACAAAATTATTTTTATTAACCATTATTCTTTTTTTAACAGCTAATAATAAACTTGTTTCTCAAGACGCTTTTATTAATACCCAAATAATT
>Ga0209482_1001012_pt1 | contig 21272 bp, 17 predicted proteins | sample CoawatmetaG10DNA_FD_187512 | JGI IMG/M metagenome (GOLD analysis project Ga0209482, IMG submission 187512) | Marine microbial communities from the West Antarctic Peninsula - Coastal water metaG104-DNA (SPAdes) (version 2) | ecosystem: Environmental > Aquatic > Marine > Coastal ...
ACAGTAGCTGATATAGCTGCTGCAAGCTCTTCCCTCGCGGGCTCCATAAGTGGGCTGTGAAATGCTCCACCAACTGGTAGGATGATAGCACGTCGTGCGCCTGCTTGAGTTGCTTTTTCGCAAGCTTGTTCGATCGCGGTAATTTCACCAGAGATGACCAATTGCCCCGGACAATTATAGTTGGCAGCGACCACGATGCCATCTACACTGCTGCAAATGTCCTCCACCTGTTCGTCAGACAGACTGAGAATTGCAGCCATAGTAGACGGGGTTGCTTCACAAGCCTTTTGCATAGCCATGGCACGCTTACTTACTAAAATAAGTGCGTTCTCGAAGCTTAGTGCACCGGCTGATGTGAGTGCTGAAAACTCACCCAAGCTGTGGCCTGCAACTAAATCTGGTTTGAAATCAGCTCCTAGCAGTTTGGCCATAATTACACTCATGGTGAAGATGGCTGGCTGGGTTACTTTAGTTTCTTTAAGCTCTTCAGCTGTCCCTTCAAACATGATACTACTCAACGAGAATCCCAGTACCTGATCCGCTAGATCAAACAATTCCTTCGCTGCTGGGTAATTTGTGTAGAGGTCTTTCCCCATTCCTGGGAATTGAGCTCCTTGTCCTGGAAATACATATGCTCTCATTATTCTCCGTAATATTCAATGATGTTATTATTAGTTTCTGCGAGCACGATTCTATGCAACTGGGCCTTATAAGGAGTGATTTTAGGAGCAAGAATGCGCCAGAATTCCATCGCAATGATTTCGGCAGTTGGCATTTTACCTTTCATGAAATCTATGTCTAGGTTGAAATTTCTATGATCAACTACTTCAATAATGTGCTCCCTTATGATATTCTTTAAGTCAAAAAGATTCATCACATATCCTGTATCAGGATGTATTTCACCCTTTACAGTAACTTCTAAATCGAAGTTGTGACCATGGTAGTTCTCATTAGAACATTTGCCGAAAACCTTCTTATTGGTTTCAGCATCCCATTTATCATTCCAAAGCTTATGTGCAGCACAAAACTGCTCTCTCCGCGTGATATAAATCATGTGATTGCTAATCTTTTAGCAAAGATACAACACCAATGAATAGTTCATCACTAGAGTGATAACATCTTATGAGCAGGATGCTCCACGATCCAGTCCTGACACGCTTTCATAAGCTTAGGGTAAAATGCAAGAAACCATTGCTCCGCGATTTCATAATCTTGAGAGTCTAACTGCTTGAAAAACAGCGGAAGATCCTTTACCGCTGAATGCCTGAGCGCCATTCCTTCTGCGGCATGTATGATGCCGTCCAGGGTTTTATAACTCATGAGCCAATTTTGTGAAGTGAGATATGGGGCCATATGCGCCGCTTTACCCACCAATAAGGATTGATGCGTTTCTATTTCAGTAAGCATGGAATGGATAAAATCGTCTACCGTTACAAGAGTGCTGTGGTCTTGCATTACGCGCATGGTTTCCCAGTGCTTATGAAGAAAGTAGTCTCCTAACAAATCTAATGCTATGGATGCTGTGCGCTTGGCTTTATACCTGAGCAGTGCTTTGGCCTTTTTGGTGAGTTCGTGTTCATCTGTAAAGGAATCTATAAACCTATGTAGTTCTACACCGAGAAGCATTTCGTTGCTCGCTGCTGCTTTCCACTTAAGCCCTCTGAAACCATCTCCTGAAAAATTAAAAACCCGCACCAATGAATGGTCCGGGCTTAAATGTAAATGAGCTAGAAAGTTCAAAATAAATTACGCTTCTGTAACGGTAATTTCGTAACCTTCCATTACAGGATTGATTAATAAATTGTCACAAGCTTCGACCACCATGGCTTTAGCAGCGTTTTTATCGTCAGCTTCAATGTCCAGCGTAATGTGCTTTCCAATGCGGACATTAGTCAAAGGCGACAATCCTATGTTTTTCAAGTTAGCGCCAACAGCTTTTCCTTGTGGGTCTAAAAGAGCTTTTTGAGGCATTACGTTGATTTCAGCAGTGAATTTCATAATGATATAATGGTTATGACTTCGCTTCGAGTCGAATGGTTATATAACTAATAATTGGCATCAAAAGTACGATAATACTTAAGGAAAGCGACCTAAAAAAGTAGGCTAAAACAGGAAACAAAACGATGACTGACCATTGGGTATACTTGCGATAAACGCCCTCACCTTGTTTAAAGCTGATGACCTTAAAGCCAGCATTGAGCCAATAGACATTGATCGACCATAGCGCAAGCATTACCAGGGTAAAGACGAGTTGTTGGTCTTCATTATAATGTATAAGCACCTCCCATTGCTCCCAATTTCCGAGCCATGACCAAAGTCCTAGTGCAAAAAGAGCATTGGCGGGAGTTGGCATACCAATAAAATCCGTGTTTTGTGTGGTGTCTAAATTAAACTTTGCCAGGCGGTATACGCTTGAAGCAGCGATGAATGCCCCAAGTATGATGGCAAAGGGTTGAGGGATTTGCCCATAATCACCTAAAATACTTGCCCATAAAAAAGCAGGTGCAGCTCCAAAGGAAATAGCATCAGCAAGTGAGTCGAGTTCTTTGCCTAGTGGCCCTTGAACTCCTAATTTACGGGCTAAAAAACCATCTAGAAGATCAAAAAGTGCCGCTGCAATCAAGCAAATGGCTACTCCGGTCATGCTGTGGGAGGTAATGAAATAAATCGCGATTACTCCACAAATAGCGTTTGCAAGTGTGAAAAGATTTGGAATGTGTTTCATGCAGTGCAAAGATGCATTATTTTGGCTCTATGATGGAATGGAGAAAACTAAACTCATTAACCTTATCTATTGTCGCGGCGCTTTGTCTTACTGCTGCTTGGACATGGTCCTGGTTAGCACTACTTATTTTGCCCGGTTTCATTCTCAGCATTGAAGTTGCAAAACGTTCTAATAAGCCGTTGGGATTTTTATATCTGATTTTTGCACTTTGGAACGGAGCGACCACCTATTGGATCGCAAATGCCCATCCATTGGGGTTGTTTGCAACGGTAGTAGTTAATGGGGGGTTAATGGCATTTGCACTATGGTTTGGGGTTCGGTCCTCGGCAGTTTTGTCCAGGTGGAAGTCTTTGAGCCGTATTGAATATTTACCTGTGATCGCGTGTTGGATGGCTTTTGAACATTTGCATGAGTCTTGGGGGCTTGCTTTTCCATGGCTTAACCTGGGTAATACTTTTCATGGACTCCCACATTGGGTACAGTGGTACTCCTGGACTGGAGCAGTAGGAGGTACACTTTGGGTATTGCTTATGGCTTTGTTGTGGTCTAGCGAACGCTCGTCTATGTTCTTGAAATCTGGTGTGGTATTGCTCCCAATACTACTGAGTTTAGGACTATGGAGTTTACCCGAGTCTGTATCAGAAGAGTCAATCACAGTGCATGTCGTCCAGCCAAATATTGATGCGTATTCCGAAAAATGGGATTTGCCTGAGCGCGTTCAAATAGAAAAAGTTGAACGACTTCTCTCTGAAGCAAATAGACCAAAAACGGATCTGATTGTGCTTCCCGAAACATTTTTACCAAAAGCTAGAGCGGAAGGTCAACTCGGACAATCTGTCGCAGATAGGAACCTCCTGCGTGTATTGAGAAAGTATGGTGCGGTTTCTGTTTTTGGGGCTACAACGTACGACTTCCAATATGAGTCCAACGTTTACAACCGTCCTTATGGTGACCGATTTTACACGCTTTATAACAGTGCTGTTTTCGTAAAGGAGGATCAAACCTCATTAGAAATATACCACAAAGGTAAGTTGGTTCAAGGTGCCGAAAAGATGCCGTTTGTACGTTATCTAAAGCCACTTTTGGGTGACTGGGCCATTGAACTTGGCGGTACCACGGGAACACTCGGAGTTTCTGATCATCGCAAAGTATTTGAAGCTGATTCCATTGGATTAAAATTAGCCCCAGTGATTTGTTGGGAAAACGAATTCTCTGATTATGCCACGGGCTACGCTAGGGTAGGTGCTAATCTGATTTCAGTCATTACTAATGATGGCTGGTGGGGAAATACTCCCGGTCATGTACAGCATTTAAATTTCTCTGGTCTCCGTGCCATTGAACAAAATAAATATGTCGTTCGCAGTGCCAACACTGGAATTAGCGCTATCATCTCTTCCAAAGGAAAAATACTACAGCAGCTTGATTGGGACATGGAAGGGGTTATTACTGCAGAAGTTCCATTAATAGAAGGGCAGACATTTTATGTGCGAACGGGGAATATATTAGGGCCAATTATGACCATCATTTTCTTTGCGAATGTGTTTGTTATACTTATTGGCAGATTTTTCCGATTAAAACCGCGCTAACTATTTCGCGTGTGTAACTTTGGTACAAGTTTAAAAAACAAAATTCAATGAGTTCTTACGACGTAGTTGTGATAGGTTCTGGACCTGGAGGATATGTTAGCGCCATTCGTTGCGCGCAATTAGGTATGAAAACAGCCTTGATAGAAAAGTACGCCACATTGGGTGGTACTTGTTTGAATGTAGGATGTATACCGTCAAAGGCGCTCCTAGATTCTTCCGAGCACTATCATATGGCAGCACATTCATTTGCAGACCACGGAATCAATATCGATCCACCAAAGATTGATTTTGCTAAAATGATCGAGCGAAAGTCAGGTGTAGTAGACATCACTTGTGACGGTATAGATTATCTGATGAAGAAGAACGAAATTACCGTTTTACACGGTTTTGGCTCCTTGATAGATAAAAACACGGTTCAAGTAGAGGGTAAAGAAACTTCTCAGGTAACCGCCAAACATATTATTCTTGCGACAGGCTCAAAACCTATTGAATTACCATTTGCAAAGTTTGATAAAGAGCGTGTGATTTCCTCAACGGAAGCTCTGAGCTTAAAAGAAATCCCTAAACACATGATCGTTATAGGTGGTGGTGTGATTGGGCTGGAATTAGGCTCTGTGTACAAGCGTTTAGGTGCTCAGGTAACTGTTGTTGAATATGCGCCAAACATTATTCCTACTATGGATGGTTCTATGGGCAAGGAGTTGATGCGTAGTTTGAAGAAACTGGGTATGAAATTCAGTTTGTCATCTAAAGTGAGCAACGTGTCCAGAGATGGGGATGTGGTTAAGGTGACTGCAACAAATAAAAAAGGCGAAGAAGTTGTTTTTGAAGGAGATTACTGCTTAGTAGCTGTAGGTCGCGGTGCTTATACGGCTAAATTGGGTCTGGAAAATGTAGGCATTGAAACCGATGATAGAGGTCGCATTAACGTGAATGATCACTTGCAAACAGCGATGCCCAATATTTACGCTATTGGTGATGTCATTAAAGGTGCTATGCTCGCGCACAAAGCGGAAGAAGAAGGTGTTTTTGTAGCGGAATCAATCGCAGGAGAGAAGCCTCATATCAATTACAACCTCATTCCAGGCATTGTATATACTTGGCCAGAAGTTGCTGCTGTAGGTAAAACAGAGGAACAGCTTAAGGAAGAAGGCGCAGCGTATAAGGTGGGTTCATTCCCGATGAGAGCCTTAGGCCGTTCACGTGCCTCTGGTGATATCGACGGTGTCGTAAAAGTGCTTGCGGACAAAGTTACGGACGAGATTTTAGGGGTGCATATTGTTGCTGCGCGAGCGGCTGATATCATCATGGAAGCAGTGACCGCAATGGAGTTCCGCGCTTCAGCAGAGGATATAGGTCGTATTTCTCACGGCCATCCAACCTACACGGAGGCGTTGAAAGAAGCAGCTTTAGCTGCGACGGCAAACCGAGCTATCCACAGCTAATGAAAAAAGTATCGGCTCATAATGTCGATCCGATTACTATAGAAAATCGGCTGCTGGAACTTTCCAGCAGTCGATCTTTTTTTGCCCTATACACCTCACGTGGTTATCCTAATTCTCATAAGAAATATGAACTGGTTTTCGGTTGGGGTGCAAAAAAAGTATTGTTTAAAGAGGAGCTGAAATCGGGAGGTTTAGAAAGTGGATGGAAGTTTGGTTTCTTAGGCTATGAACTCAGACATGAGTTTGAAGAACTTTCTAAGGGTAACCCTACCCAAGGAGACTGGCCCGATGCCCAGTTCTTTATTCCCGAAATCGTGGGTGTTCTAAAGCTTGATGGGACACTAGAAATATCAGCTTCTAGCCAGGAGGAAGCTCAAAAGGTGTTGGATATGGTATTGCAGGTGTCATCTCTGATAAAGGATGGTCCTACTCGTCTAGAATTCCAGCCCATTGAAACTAGAGCACAATATGTTCAAGCCATAGAATCCCTAAAGCAACATATTCAACATGGAGACATCTATGAAGTCAATTACTGCACCTCCTTCCACGCAGAAATAAAGGAGTTAGACCCTGTTGCATTGTTTCAGAAAATGGCTAATGCAACAGATGCTCCATTTTCAGCGTATTTAAAGATGGACCACCATATACTGCTGTGCACCTCCCCGGAAAGATATGTTCTTAAAGAAGAGCGAAGTATTTTAAGCCAACCTATCAAAGGAACCAATAGAAGATTAAAACAGGACAATGAACGCGCTCAAAAAGTGCTCCTTGAAAGTGAAAAGGAGCGGGCGGAGAATGTCATGATCGTAGATTTAGTAAGAAATGATCTTAGCCATGTCGCATCGAAGGGGAGTGTTGAGGTCACGGAATTGCTTGGAATGTATGCTTTTAAAAATGTCAACCAAATGATATCGACGGTAAAAGCAGTGCTAAAACCTGATGTATCGAATTGGGACATCATTGCTTCGTCTTTTCCCATGGGTTCCATGACAGGTGCGCCAAAGATCAGTGCGATGGAGCTGGCGGAACTGCATGAGAAGACCGCGAGAGAGGTTTATTCAGGAGCCATAGGGTATGTAACTCCCGAAGGAGATTTTGATTTCAATGTAGTGATCAGAAGTATCGCGTTGAACACACTATCTAAGGTGGCCACCTTACATGTAGGTGGAGCTATTACCATTCTTAGTGACCCGCAAGAAGAATATGAGGAATGTATGCTCAAAGCAGAGAGTATGTTCCAATCTGCAAAATAACGCTACGGTTACTACCTTTAGGCCATGGAACTTCCAGAACTCATTCCCGGATCAAAAGCAATCTTAGGATTTAGCGGCGGCGTTGATTCCGTAGTGCTCAGCCATTTGTTGCTCGAGCGCTATGGTATTCGTCCGTACCTGCTCCATGTAAATTATGGTCTTCGAGAGGAATCCGATGAAGATGAGCGCTGGTGTTACTGGTATGCGGAAGAGCATAGATTTGAAATTAAAGTACTCCGTGTTGATCCTAAAGATCGAGGTGGGGAAAATCTTCAAAATTGGGCACGAAACCTGAGGTACAATTGGTTTAAAGAGCAAGCTGCGCAACTTGATGCCGTTTACCTTTTTACGGCCCACCATGCCGATGATAGAAGAGAGACTTTTATCATGAACGCACTGCGCGGAAGTGGCTTAAGTGGAATGACAGGAATGTCTAATGCGGCTGTTTTTCGTCCATTAAAGGACATGGATAAAACACAGGTGCTGGATTACGCCCAAACAAAAGGCCTTACTTGGCGTGAAGATGCCTCAAACCAAGCCAATACGTATACCCGAAATAAAATTAGACATGACTTAGCTCCAGTATTGGACGAAGTTGATCCTCGCTGGAGAGGAGGACTCAAAAAATCAATCGATAATTTGATTCGAGACAATGCATTGCTGCAAGGTCTTTTAAAGGATTGGGTAGATGGTCAAGTGGTATGCCGCTCGGGTGAGTACTTCATCAATGAAGGTCCTTGGGTCCATAAGAACTATGCTCAGATTTTACTATTCAGGTATTGCCGTGAAATAGACAAAGGATTTAGTTTTAAAGAAATAGGGCATTTTCTCCGTGGGGAAACAGGGCACATTACGTTCGGTAAAAAGCATCTCTTGGTAAGGGATAGGGGTCAATTCATTCTTTCACTAAAAAAGGAATTGGACCCTCATGAATATACCATGAACGAAATAAATGACACAGATCTTCTGCCGTTTTCACTGACATTCACGCCTACACCTACCCAAAACATTGATTTTAGTTTAGGTCAGGAGTGGTTGAGTATGGCCGCCTTAAAATTCCCGCTCATTATTCGCAGGTGGAAGCCCGGAGATGAGTTTGTGCCTTTGGGGATGAAAGGAAGAAAAAAAGTAGCTGATTTTTTGAATGAACTGAAACTCCCACGTCACCATAAAGAGCACGTTTATGTTGCCACTCATGCGGGTAAGCTCCTATGGGTTTTAGGCTATCGGATTGATGATTCACTAAGAGTTGGCTCGAGCGATGACATGGCCTATCTTGCAGAGATAAATCATCATATATGAAGCGTATCCTAACCGGATTTTTTACTTTATTGGCAGTGGTATTATTTGCACAGCCTCAGCCAGTAAAGTGGACCACAACCTATCAAAGTACGGATGATGCCGTCCTTGTTACTATTCATGCTGATATAGAAGAAGGCTGGCACCTGTATAGCCAGAATATAGAGGCCGGTGGCCCTATACCAACATCTTTTTATTTAGACAGTACCTCAAGCTATACAACCTCTGGCATCTGGACAGAAAGTGAGCCTCATGTAGAGTTTGATACAAACTTTGACATGGACCTTGCGTATTTTTCAAACGCAGTTGATTTTACAGTAACCCTAGAGCCTACAGTCGCAGACTTTACAGTTTCCGGTGAGTTGGAGTTCATGGTGTGTAATGATGAAATGTGTTTGCCACCCACCTTTGTAGATTTTAATGTACAAGTGATGGACGCACCTGTACCCTCCATATTTAAAGGACTAGGAACTACCTTTTGGTTGGGTATGTTGGGTGGATTTGCAGCACTTTTGATGCCTTGTATTTTCCCTATGATTCCGCTGACGGTAAGCTTCTTTACCAAACAAAGTAAAACAAAGGCAGAAGGAATTTTTAAAGCTTCACTTTATGGCCTTGGTATTATTGTCATCTATGTTGGATTGGGACTCGCTGTGAGCCTGATTTTTGGAGCTGACAGTTTGAATAAAATGGCGACTAATCCATGGTTTAACCTTGCGTTTTTCGTCTTGTTTGTGGTGTTTGCAGCCAGTTTCTTTGGTGCTTTTGAAATCACATTGCCTTCAAGTTGGGTGAATAAAGCAGACGACGCTTCCAATAATGGTGGGCTCTTGGGCATCTTTTTTATGGCGTTTACCCTGAGTTTAGTGAGCTTTTCTTGTACTGGACCTATAATTGGTTCACTGCTTGTTGAAGCTGCTTCGAAAGGGAGTTTAATAGGGCCTGCGGTTGGTATGTTCGGTTTTGCATTGGCTTTGGCTATACCCTTCACGCTGTTTGCTGCCTTTCCTGGTTGGCTAAACTCGTTGCCTTCAAGCGGAGGATGGTTGAATACAGTCAAGGTTACGTTAGGGTTTTTAGAATTGGCTTTTGCATTAAAATTCTTATCTACTGCCGATTTAGTGTGGCAATCACATTTACTCGAAAGAGAGATGTTTATTGCTATTTGGGTGGCCATCGCTTTCATGACAGCATTGTACCTGTTAGGTGCATTTAGGTTACCCCTAGACAGTCCAGTTCAAACCATAGGAGTCGGTCGATTGAGTGTCGCGATCGTATTTATGGTCATGGGCTTTTATATGCTACCGGGAATTTTTGGAGCACCAGTAAAACTTATCGCCGGATTCCCACCTCCTGAACATTACGCGGAAAGTAAAAACGGAGCATATGCTCAACCTCTGATGTCTTCCGTATCATCAGTGGGTGGTACCGTGAATGAAGTGAGCTACGGTAGTCATTGTCCAAATGACCTACCCTGTTTTAATAACTATGAGGAAGGCTTGGCTTATGCCAAAGAAGTTGGCAAACCAATCATGCTGGACTTTACGGGTTGGGGATGTGTGAATTGTCGCAAAATGGAAGAAAACGTCTGGAAAGATGAGGCGGTTCACCAAAGACTACGCGATAATGTAGTACTCATTTCTCTCTATGTAGATGAGCGCACAGATCTGCCAAAAGACGAGCAGTATGTTAGCGAAATCACCGGTAGAAAGATTAAAAACATTGGCAACAAGTGGAGTGAATTTCAAGAGGTAAACTTCAAGGAAGTAAGCCAGCCATTGTATGTTATACTTGGACATGATGGTTTTACCCCTCTGGTGGAGAAAAATGCTTATAATCTGGACATAGAAGACTATGTGGATTGGTTAGATAGAGGAGTAGCTGCTTTTAAGTAACGCTACTTTTTAAATTAAAAATGAACTCCCGGAACAGAACTATCTGTTCCGGGAGTTGTTTTTTACGACAACTGGTCAGTACTATAGATGATGTTAAACCAACACTACTAATTTGGAAAAACGCTACAGACTTCGCGTCGGACAAGATATTGTCGGTTATATGCGGCAAATTGGGTCAACAGGTACTCGTTTTTTCTCCCGGGATCAATTCTGGTGGAATGGCACAGAGATCTCTCATGAGCAAGTGGATGAGTATTGCGATCTCCGCGATCTGAATAATCGACCCATCTTTGAATTGGATATTGTTGAATTTTCCATGGGTGAAACCAGGGATAGATTAGGCGTGGTTCTGTGGTCCGAGGCAAAAGAATCCTGGATCATCAAAGACATCAATGACCGTGAATTACAAGTCCCGGTCGTCTTAGAAGGATGGTCACTGTTCGAACGTCAGGATATTAAATTTCACGCCTTCTTATTCTCTAATCCAGATTTAATGATGGAGTTGGGTGTAAGAGACGATTGATGTCTATTTTAGCATCTCAATCAAGTGAAGTAATCTTTAGGCACACATGGATACAAATTTTGTAGAAGAACTCCGTTGGAGAGGTATGTTGCAAGACATCATGCCAGAAACAGAAGAACTACTGATCAAAGAAATGGTGAGTGGCTATATCGGCTTTGATCCTACAGCGGATTCGTTAGGAGTGGGTAATATGGTGCAGATTATGACCTTGGTCCATTTCCAACGTGCAGGACACAAGCCTATTGCTTTGGTAGGTGGCGCAACAGGCATGGTGGGTGATCCATCAGGGAAAAGTTCGGAGCGTAACTTACTGGACTTAGAGACCTTAAACCACAACCTAAACAGCCAAAAAAATCAACTTGCGAAGTTTTTAAACTTTAACTGTGGCGAAAACAGTGCTGAGATTGTCAATAATTATGACTGGTTTAAGGAGTTTGATTTTTTAGGATTTATACGTGATGTAGGTAAGCACATGAGTGTGAATTACATGATGGCTAAAGACAGTGTGAAAAAGCGGTTAGACACGGGAATGAGTTTTACTGAATTTTCCTACCAATTAATTCAGGGCTATGACTTTTACCATTTATGGAAGAATAATGGTGTAAAATTACAGATGGGAGGATCAGACCAGTGGGGTAACATTACCACAGGGACAGAGCTTATACGTCGCCTTGGTCGTGGTTCTGCGCATGCATTAACGACCCCTTTGATCAAAAAAGCAGATGGAACTAAATTTGGAAAGTCTGAAGGTGGAAATGTTTGGCTAGATCCAAAACGTACTACTCCATATGCATTTTACCAATTCTGGTTAAACTCTTCTGACAGCGATGCTGAGAACTATATTAAGATCTTTAGTATAGGTTTAAAAGAAGAGATCCAGGCCATCATTGAAGAACATGCCCAGGCGCCACACATGCGCAAGCTTCAAAGAGCTTTGGCAGAAGAAATAACGGCTAGAGTTCACAGTCCGCAAGATCTTGAAAATGCTATTGCGGCATCAAGTATTTTATTCGGAAAAGCAACGGAAGATCAACTCCGCTCAACGGACGCACCCACGTTACTCAGTGTTTTTGAAGGTGTTCCGCAATTTGAAATAAAGTCTTCGCAACTCACAGAAGGCGTTGAAATTGTTGATTTTCTCTCAGAACATACAGCGGTATTTACATCCAAAGGTGAAGCTCGTAAAATGCTTCAAGGAGGAGGGGTAGCCATTAATAAGACTAAGGTTACCGTGGATAAGATTATTACGGCGAACGACATTGTTGCTGGTGGAATGATCATTGTCCAAAAAGGAAAGAAAAACTATTTTCTCGTCAATGTTCGTTAGGGAAATAACGCAATACTTTTATAACCAACAAAGGCGTCCTTTTGGACGCCTTTGTTGGTTATAAGGGTAGATAATCAAAGACAATATTGTCTATTTCTTGTAAGAAACGATCATTAGGCCGCTGGAAGAAATAATACATGCCGTGGGTACGCTGCTCAGATCCTTTTAATTTTTCATAGTCAAATTCCTCACCCTTGTTTACAAGACAATAAGGCATGCTACCTCTAAAGATGAACAGCGCTTGAAAATCTGGTAATCCTGGGTTTGAACTGCGATTCAAATAGGCCCAACTTTCGTATTCACCGAAATCCCGGCGCTCCCAGCCTTGTTTTTTAAATGCTTCTACTAGTGGGGCTCGGAGTGAGCCACCGCGCTTCCCTTCGAAAAAACGCTCTACCATTTGCGTCGGAAAACTTCGACGCTCCAATTCTCTTCCGACAACTTTACCGGAAGCGACAACTTCATAGTACTTGGACATGCGGTGTGCACTACTTGGCCATAGACTGTCTAATGGATAACTTTCTTGAACCTGGCCTAACGTGTCTTTTTTACCGTTGAACAGAACAGCCTCTGCCATGACTCTTTGGTCGAGTTCATTAATAAAATCCCGATGTACCCAAGTATGAACAATCACATCGTAGCTTCCGTTTTCAAAATTTGAGGCACTAACACGAACAGAGTCCGTCAGGGTAAGAATTCCCTCCTCGTTAGTGAGGGTTGCCTGTCTGCGCACAACCTGTGCTTGCAAGGAGCTCACACAAAGGCAAGCGAAAATCACGGGTACTATTAGTTTCATAAACTCACCATTAAGTTACATCCTCGAATATCACTACGGTCGAGGCGGCCGTATATTTCAAATGTACCATTTTCAAAAACCTGTCCTTGATCACTTAGAGATAGAAATGCGCAACTGTGCGAATTGGCCAGATCAATCACATTTAATGCACCACGGCTTCCGTTTCGCATAGGCGGCGCTAAAGGATCGCTAATCTCCCTGGTATACAGTCTCATCCATGGGGGGCTTTCAAACTTTCCTGAGTCTTTTAAATAGGCTTGACTAAGAAGTTCAGTCATTCCATATTCACTGTCTATAGGACTCTTTGGAAAGCAATGTTTAAGTATATGGTGGACTTCAGGGCGAATCAATTCTTTCCTCTTCCCTTTCATTCCGCCGGTTTCTATAATCCTCAATTTAGGGTAATGGAAACTATGGCCTCCATACCTACCCGTAGAAATTGATTCGGCAAAGTCTAAAAGACCAAAGGTGACGCCTAATAACATCACAGGGGTATTTGTCTCTTTCAATCTTTCCAATGCCTCAAAAAGATCGTCGTGGTTGTGGAGGTAAAAACCGCTTTCCGCAGAGCCACTTGTTTCAATCATGCCTTCTGCCATAGCAACCAGAGAAGACCCTGAGCGTTCTAAATAGCTGGGTAATAAGGCTAGTACAGCATACTTTTCCATACTTCCGTAAGCCCTTTCAAGCCCTGCTTCATATACCTGTTTGTAATGGGCTTTGGACTTGACAAAATGTTGACTAGGTGCTCCACCTGAAGTGGTAGAGGAGGTATAGATTACTTCTTCTTGCCAATCTCCCGATTTGACCACATGGTTTTTAAAAACTTCTACAGGCAGAAATGGAATATCCGAAATGGAAGTGACTGTTTCTGGTGTACGTCCCAATAAATCACAAAACTCACCGTAGACCTTGTTTCCATGGTACTGTTGGCCAAAGAGCACTAATGCTGCGGTATCAAAATTATCGTCAGTGATTTGGGAAAAGGAGCGCATAAAAAACCCGCGCCGTTAACGGCGCGGGACAAAATTACGTTATCTACGTTGAATTTAGAGCGAGTATCTGAACTGAACCTTAAAGGTTCTTCCTGGTGCCCAAGTACTGAAATAGGGAGAATGACTACGGAAGCTTCTAAAGACGCGGTCGCGAGTGTCATCGAGAATGTTGTTTACAGAAACACCAACCTGGTATTGACGCTCTTCCCCAAAGCTATGGAGTAGATTAAAATTTAAACTGTGGAACGGAACCTCGAATACGTCGGGGTTATCTGCTACTCCTACAATGTGGAGTTTTTCTCCTTGGACATTATAGAAAAAACCTCCTTGCCATCCATTCTTAGGATTGTTATAGCTCACACCTGCATTGATCATATAGGGGCTTTGACCTTGCATAGGACGTACGGTCGAAATTTCTTCGCCAATTCTAGCTGAGGCAACTCTTGCCTGGTATTCCGAGGAATCGCGCTGCACCCCGGAATATATGATAGATACATTCGAATTCATCTCGAAATTTTTGAGCCCTACGAGCCCTAAGTTTTTACGAATCTCAAATTCTGCCCCAGCAACGGTGGCATTTCCCACATTCCTAGGTTGAAAGTTTGAAGGAGCTGCAGCACTATAAGCGACTAACTCAATGGGGTTCTCGAAGTATTTGTAAAATCCAGAAAGCGCAACCGTTTGGCCCCCTTTAAAGAAATATTCGTAACGAAAGTCAAGGTTATTAATTGCAGTGCTTATGAGATCCAGATTTCCAATAAACGTAATTCCTGTTAATACATCTTCAATTTGAGCGGCTGATTTTTCTTTGAACGATGGACGAGCCACAGTACGGAATGCGCCAAGTCTTACATTGCTATTTTCATTAACGCTGTAAATGAAAGAAGCCGTTGGGAAGAGTCGGAAGTTATTTAAAACGGGCTCCCATTGGTAGTTTACTCCAGTTCCTGGTGCCGCAGCCTCTTGCTGGTCTACGCCAGTATAAAATTGGTCGTAGCGCTCCATTCTGAGACCAACCACCATTTTGGTTAAGGTATTTACGCGAAATTCCTCGCTGATGTAGGTAGAGAAATTACTTTGTATTCCCTGGTAAGCGTTGTTAGCCTCATAATTACCACTATAGTACATTCCTGCATCGGATATAACATCCCAAGTATAGGCTGAGGTCAAAAGCTCGTCCGCATCACCAGTTAGCGCATTCAAGTCACCTAAAGATTTAGCGCGCAACTGGTAACGAAGGATTTCATAATCACGGTATTTAGCATTGTAGCTGATCCCGTATTTTGTTTTCGCATCCCTGCCTCGAAACTCATGCGTGCGAATGACGTCCAATCGGTTAGAAAGGTTGAATTCGTTGAGGTTTCTCCAAATTCTATTTGGGAATCCAGTTTCACCAGGTGCAATTGCGAACTCATTATCTTCTGTTCTGTAAGAGGTAGAACGAATGTCTTTATCAGCAATTCGACTAAAGGTGGGGGCGACTCTCCAGTCAATTTTGAGTGTATTGTCTTTCCTACTGTGTTGACCGTTAAAAAAGAGCGAAGATATAGAGCGCTCTGAATATTCTAAGTTGTCTCTTGAGCCTACATAAGAGTTTTCTATCGAAGATGTTTCAATGAATTTTCCCGCGCGACTCTCGCCATTTTGTAAGTGCATTGCTGTAAATCGGTATTTGTCATTGTCGTCTTTGATGGAGTAGCCAATAAGGCCACTCAGTAAAACATTGGTTACCGCTAAGGACCCCTCTTGAGTTTTATCTGCAAGAAGATTGAACTGATCGGGCTGGTTTCCTTTTCTATAAAAATTTTGGCGGTACAATCGGGTGCTGTCTCCAGAATCAGATCCATAAAAATCTGTGTTTGACTTATAAGAGAATGAGCCGTTGTATCCGACAGTTTTTCCATTCTCCTTCTTGAATTGATTACCTCCGCTAATACCTAAGGTTCCATTTAGGGGCATTCTACGTGTCCTTGCTGCTAAAACTGGCGCAAAACTTTCTGTAAGTTCTGTGGTGATAGGGTCATCTAATGCGGGATTAGGAATTCCTTGATAGATGTAGTTGTTGGGGAGGGGATTGTTTCTGAAACCAGCGTCAAAGCCTAAGAAATCAGTGACAGATCCCTGGTATCCTAAACCTTTAACGAGGTGCATGCCTGGCGTATATCCCAAAGACGTTGAGATGTTTAGTGTTTTCTGTGTAGGGAAATCGACCAATTCTATATTTACCAGTCCCCCCGAGAAATCAGCACTTAAGTCAGCGGTCAACGTTTTTAACACTACGATGTTTTGTAAGATATTCGTCGGGAAAATATCCATCTGTAATGAGTTTTTATCAGGGTCTAATCCGGGGATATCCATACCCATTAATTGGGTCTTGGTATACCTATCGCCTAGACCGCGAACAAAAACATACTTCCCTCCTTGAATACTTACCCCAGGTACACGTGTGATTGCAGCGGCAGCGTTGCCATCGCCAATTTGCTTAAAATTTTCTGCAGATACACCATCCATTACCGTGGCAGACTTTCTTTTGACATCTAGCAAAGCACTCTCTGTATTGCGCATGGCAGACGCAGTGACGGTGACCGTCATAAGCTCATTTGTGGAGGGCTTTAATCTGAGGTTTTTAAATACGGTTACTTTACCTGCGATGACTTCTACATCCGGAATGACTAAAGTAGCTAAACCTAAAAAACTTATCTCGAGAGTGTAGGTCCCTGGTTTTAAGCTGAGCTCAAAGTTTCCGTCAAAATCGGTGAATGAAACTGCTTGAGCAATAGGTATCTGTGCGTTTGCGTAGAACAATACTTCACTGGTCTCCTCCTCATATACGGTACCTCGAATAATACCATTTTGAGCGATGAGCGGCGTACTGATGATAAGTACTACAAGTGCAATTACTTTTTTCATTTGACTCGACTTCTGTTGAAGTGCAAAAAACCAAAAAAGCCTCGAGACTAAAGTCTCGAGGCTTTTAAAGTATAGTTAACTTTATGTAAAGTAAGTTGCCTTAGAAAGCGCCGTTTTGCGATGAAAAAGTCCAATTGAACTGGCTTTCATCAGCGCCTACAGTAGCTGTAGTAACAGAAGTGGCAAAGCTAGAGGGTGACCAGTTCATCACTGCCCCTGACTTATCTAAGAAAACATCACCCACCGAAGTCCCAACATCGAAGTTACTCAAGTCAATTTCGATGGCACTGAAGTTTAATAACCCATTGTTGTAGTTATAAGCACTACCTGTGTCGTCTATTTCCCAATCACCAGCATCGTTGAATGCTTTGATGAAAACCATTTCAACAGTACCCATCGCGGAGTCACGGAAATCTGCTATCTCAGCGAGTGAGCCGTATAAAGTACCATTCTTTGCCGTAAATCCAGCACCAGTAGATCCTTCTGGGCCATCTACTTCCATGCCGTGATCGGAATCTGCGCCCGCTACGTATATGAAGTTGTCGATGGTGCCGGAGTACGCTTGGTCAATATCATAAGCATCATCTCCTTGCGCCCATACAACAAGGTTAGAAGCATTCACAGTTCCACCGAAGAACTCGAATCCGTCGTCTATATTAGCAACAACCTCAATGTTGTTTACCAAAGTTCCCGAACCTACACCCGCTAAGGTCAAACCATTAATTTCATTTCCTTCACCTAGTAATGCCCCACCGTGACGGATTGAGATGTATTCGAAGATTCCGGAATTATCCATCGCATCAGTACCACCATAGAAGCCATAGGTCTCATTTGCTGGAATTCCTTCTATACGAGCTATCGCGGCATCCGCGGAGATAGGCGCATAGCCAAGAACGATCAATCCACCCCAAAGCCCAGCATCAGTTTCATCTAGATTATTACCCTGGGTTTGTCCTATTTCAATATTGTCAAACACAGAGGTCATGATGATAGGTGCTATTTCCGTACCACGGGCTTCAAGGTACCCACCTTGAGCAACGATTAATGCTGAAGCATAAGCACCTTGCCCGGAGTTTGATTTGATAATAGTTCCAGGCTCAATGATCAATGTATCACCAGCATCAACTACAACACGTCCCTGTAACTCATAAACGCGAGCTGCAGACCATGTTTCGTGTCCACCAATCACGCCCGTTTTTAGAATAGAGGATGGAGCGTTAAATGGGCCAGCAAAGTCATCATGGTTGCCGTTATAGGCAGAGAGTGTCCAGGCAAAGTCAGCGGTGTTGGCACCTACCGATGGCTCAACAACCACCGAACCAGGAAGCCCAGATTCAAAAGCATCATGACCTGACTTATCTAGGAAAATAGAAACAGCCGACATATTACCTTCATTGAGGTGAGTCGTGTTGATTTCGATATTTGTGAAATTCAACAGGCTGTTGCTATAATTATAAGAAGAGGTCGAGTCGTCGATCTCAAAATCAGAGCTAGGAGAGAATCCAAAAAAGAAGAGGTTGTCTAAGTTACCCATAGCGCCATCGCGGAAATCAGCGTATTCGCCATTTCCACCCATAAGTGTACCATTCTTTAAGTTAAATCTACCCGTTGAAGACCCTTCGGGTCCGTCAATTTCTATGCCGTGGTCAGAATCTCCACCAGCCACATAAACAAAGTTGTCTATAGTACCAGAGTACGCCTGGTCAATATCAAAGCCGTCGTCACCTTGAGCAGTGACACTTACGTTGAATACGTTTACTGTACCACCAAAAAATTCAACTCCGTCATCTAATGTGGCGAATACTTCAATGTGATCTATAGTGGTTCCAGAACCCACACCACCAAAAGTGATACCGTTGATTTCGTTGCCATCACCGATTAATGTTCCACCATGGCGTACACTCATGTAGGTGATGGTACCAGAATTATCCGCAGCGTTTGAACCTCCATATTCAGCCCACGACTCGTTCGCTGGAAGACCTTCTATAAGTGAAGTTGAAGCATCAGCAGAAATAGGAGCATCACCCAGAATGATTAAACCACCCCAAAGACCTTTGTCCGATTCGTCCAGATTGGAGCCATTTCTCTGGCCTACGTTAATGTTGTCAAGGATAGAGGTCATTACAATTGGCTTTTCAGCAGTACCTTGAGCGTCAATCATACCTCCTTTACCAACTATCAATACAGAAGCATTAGCACCGTCTCCTTCTTTCCCTTTAATGATGGTACCTGGTTCTATGGTTAGCGTTACACCACCATCAATTACTACCCGTCCAGTTAGTACATAGACGGAATCAGCACTCCATGTCTCGCTAACTGTAAGAAGACCAGCTTTATTAATGACTACAGCCGGATTTACCGGTGTTGGAGGAGTTCCACCACCACCACAGGCACTGAGTATTACTGCAGCAGTAGCAAACGCAAAAAATAGATTTAGTTTCATCGTCGTTTTAATTTGTTTTATTTATTTCTCACAAATGAAGGAGTTGAATGTAAACTGAACCTTAAGACGGCGTGAATTTTGATTTCATAGTGGATTAACCTTATGTTAACTGTGCTTTACCTTGTTGTAACCACTGATAATTTCGAGGGATACAATAGAATTTATTACTTTCCTTTGTGCTAAAGCATTCGTCTTATGAAAACCTGGGAAGCAAAAATATTACTGGTAGATGATGAACCGGATATTTTAGAGATCGTAGGCTACAACTTAAAAAATGAAGGCTACAAGGTGTACACTGCCGCAAGCGGAAAAGAAGGTGTAGCGAAAGCCCGAGAGGTAAAGCCTGACCTCATACTTTTAGATCTTATGATGCCTGAAATGGATGGTATTGAAGCCTGTGATCAGATCAAGAAAATCCCCGGTTTAGAGCATACCATAATAGCTTTCCTAACTGCCCGTGGTGAGGACTATTCGCAAGTCGCAGGTTTTGAGGCGGGTGCAGACGATTATATTACCAAGCCAGTCAAGCCCAAGGTGCTAACTTCAAGGTTGAAGGCGTTACTTAGGCGGCGTCCTATCCAAGATCAAGTGGTTCCGGATCGTATGCAACTAGGAACCTTGATTATTGATCCTGAGCGTTATCACATCGAACTTAATGGGAAAGTATTAGATCTTCCTAGGAAGGAATTCGAACTCTTGAGCTTGTTGGCTTCAAAACCGGGTAAGGTTTTTCCTCGTGAAGAAATCATGAACCGAATTTGGGGTACAGCGGTGATCGTCGGTGGACGAACTATAGATGTGCATATTAGAAAATTAAGAGAGAAAATTGGTGATGACCTTATTAAAACAGTCAAAGGCGTAGGTTATAAATTTGAACTTGTAGCGTAATGAAACATGGTAGGTTAGTACCAGTATCAATCGGATTTACAGTTGGTTTTACGCTCTTTGCGATATTACTCAACTATATAAGCGCTGCTTATCCGGATTTTCCGAGTTGGCTGCTCTGGATATTGTTTGGGTCAGTATTATTTATAGCATTGATGGTGACCATTTACCTGAATTTCACGCTCCGAGTCCGAAAGATTCAATTGATGATTGAGGAATACGGTATGAACGTCACGTTGCCTTCTGCAACGCGCAAGACCATTACACTTCAGACGCTAGAAAATGAAGTAAGTCAATGGACTTCTCGTCAGAGCCGTATTGTCGAGGAGCTAGAGAGTCGCGAACAATTCCGTAGAGAATACATAGGAAATGTAAGCCATGAATTAAAAACGCCTATTTTCAATATCCAAGGCTATGTGCTCACCTTATTAGACGGAGCCCTTGACGATCCTAAGGTTGCCCTCAAATTTCTTAAGCGAGCGGCAAAATCTGTGGAACGTATGACGTCCTTGATTAAGGACATGGATGTACTCTCTAAGGTAGAAAGTGGCCAATATGATGTTATACCTGATCCGGTCAACTTGAACATCCTCATTGAGGATACTTTGCAAGGTATGGAGAGTTACGCTGGAAAAAGGAGCGCTAAGGTTAAGGTAAGATTCAATATCGATAAAAAGACACTTGTCCTTTGCGATGCACCTCGTATGGAGCAAGTGTTACATAATCTATTAGTCAACGCTATAAAGTATAGCGACGAGGGTAAAACAGTAATGCTCGATTGTGATGAGTTTGACGATAAAATTCAAGTTACTATTAAGGACCGTGGGTTTGGTATACCTGAAAAAGATCTTGGACGTGTTTTTGAACGCTTTTACAGGGTTGATAAGGCGAGGTCTAGAGAGGCCGGAGGATCTGGTCTAGGGCTATCCATTGTGAAACACATCATAGATAAGCATAACGAAACTATTTCGGTAAAATCAAAGGAGGGATATGGAACAGAATTCAAGTTCACACTCTCAAAGTATAAGACGAGCTAATTCGTTCATAATCCTATTCCCTTCCGCGCTAATCAAGGAGTGCAATGCTTATTTTTGAGCGTAACCTATTTTCATGCCTTATGGAGTGGACTCCTGAATTAATGCAAAAACTTGAATCCTTGCGCTCAAAAATTGAGGATACAGGTCAAGACT
>Ga0209482_1001013_pt1 | contig 21245 bp, 21 predicted proteins | sample CoawatmetaG10DNA_FD_187512 | JGI IMG/M metagenome (GOLD analysis project Ga0209482, IMG submission 187512) | Marine microbial communities from the West Antarctic Peninsula - Coastal water metaG104-DNA (SPAdes) (version 2) | ecosystem: Environmental > Aquatic > Marine > Coastal ...
CAATAATTGCTTTATTTTTTATTTTCTCCTTCAGAAGCAAATATCTTCGTTGATCATCTTTTTCTGTATCTTTTAACCAATTATCAATTTCAGGGGGTTGGCCTGCATGCATTCCAGAAGCCTTATAATGATCATCGGTAATATGTTGCTGTGAAGATAAAAAAACTAATCCACAATTAGTACATTCATGGATTTTTAGATCAGGATTATCTCTGACACTACCTGGTCTTTGAATATAAATTTCACTGGTACAAATATAACAACTCATATGTTTATGAAATTTTACTAAGGCTTTTACTATCCCAATCAAGATGTTGACGCAGGTTCATTGCTATAGGGATCTCTGCTTCAATAGTTCTTTTGATTCCATCGCCCATCGCCAACTCTATTTTTCTTACAGATCCAACCAGCATACTAAGTGCAGGCGGCTCAATAGAGGCAGATTGGTCAGAACCATACATTGATCTATCAAGTGTAATATGACGCTCAAGAGAAGTAATATTTAAAGCAGCAGCAGCATAGGAAACAGCCAGCCCAACTTCATGTCCACTATAACCAACATTGCATTTAAACTTTTCTTTAAGTGTCTTAATCATATTAAGATTTGCCATTTCATCAACCATAGGGTAGGTTGAAATAGTATGCATCAGTTCAAATGAGCAATTAGCTTTGGTAAAAATATCTACTGCATTTTGAATGTCATCATAAGTAGTCATTCCAGTTGAAATAAAAGTATGTTTACCTTCATTTGCTATCATTTTTAATAAAACTTCATGAACAATCATTGCAGAAGCAACTTTATTAAATTTACAATTATATTTCTGCAAAAATATTTGACTTTCTAAATCCCATGCAGATCCGAACCATTCAATACCTTTTTCTTTACAGTATTTATCAATTTCATCATATTCATCAGTACCAAATTCTAATCCAGCTTTTTGATCTCTTTGAGTATTACCCCAGGGGCTTTCTCTAGGTGAATCAAGAAATTCTGAAGTATAGACATTATCAATTTCTCGCTTTTGAAATTTCACTGCATCGCAACCAGCAGCGACTGATGCATCAATTAATTCTTTACAAATTTTTAAATCACCGTTATGATTAATACCAATTTCTGCCGTAAAAAAAATAGCCATTGTTACCTCACTTAATTAATTTATGCTAATTATAGAGTCTAATAAAAAAAAAATTGAGAAAATTAATATAATATCTTTATTAAATCTAAACCCAAAACATCTTCCACTAACTCTCTAACAATTCCACTACCGCCATTCGTCCTAAGGATTATCTTTGAAACATTTATAATTTTTGGATGACTATCTGCTGGACATGCACTATAGCCACAAAGCTGCATTGCCAAATAATCATTTAAATCATTTCCGACATATAAAATATTCTTTAAATCATAGTTTTTTTCTTTAGCCAGTTTTTTTAGAGCTATTACCTTATCAGGAACCCCTTGTATTGATGGTATTTGAAGTTTTTTTGCACGCATTGTTACAATAGAATTCTTTTCTGTTGACAAGATAAATGTCGGCTTATTTATTTTGCGCAGGACATCAAAAGCCAATCCATCAGACCTGCTACATACAACCGACTCCTCGCCTCCTTGACTCAAATAAACAAAGTTGTTAGTCAATACTCCATCAAAATCAAAAACTAACGCATCGATATTATCCAAAGTCATGATCCACTCTCCAAATTCAAATAACCTGAGTCTATCAATAGGTCTTCAACACGTTCCATTAAGGCATGTCCAGCAGTTATGTGCGCTTCTTGAATTCTTCCTGTATCATCGCTTGGTACTATAAATGCTACATCACAATATTGTAGTGCCTCACCACCCCCACAACCCAAAAAACCAAATACTTTAATCCCCATATTTCGTGCTGCTTTCATTGCTAATATAACATTCTTTGAATTTCCAGAAGTTGAAATTCCAATTAAGCAATCTCCTGTCTTTCCAAGCGACATTAATGTTCGCTCATAAAGTTTATCGTATCCAAAGTCATTCCCACAGGCTGTAATAGTTGATGTATCTTGAGCTAGGGTTATTGCAGCAACCCCCTCTCTATTATTATTTGGCCTAAGGCGGACTAGCATTTCGGCTGCAAGATGCTGAGCATCTGCTGCTGAACCACCATTTCCACATAGCAAAATTTTATTACCATTCTGAATTAGTTTATTTAATTCATAACCCATACTTTCAATAGAAGTAAGCAAATCTAGTTTTAAAATTTCCTTTTTAATTTTAATAGAGTCAAAAAATATTTTTTCTATACTATTCATAATTTATAAAGTCCAGGTTGCATTATTTACAATATTTTTTACATCCATGAGTATGACATCATCTTTTAATAACTTTTTATAATCATCCATTGTATAAGATTTAAACTGCTTATGGCTAACAGCAATTACAATAGCGTCATACTCTTTATTATTTTTTAATGGTTCACCAATAACTCCATGCTTGTACCATTTACTTTCTAATTTATAATTAATCCATGGATCGTATACATCAACATTAACGCCAAAGTCTTTAAGCTCTTCAATTATATCTATAACCTTGGAGTTACGCATATCTGGACAGTCTTCTTTAAAAGTAACTCCAAGGACCAGTACCTTCGACCCTTTAATGGTTTTTCCCGCCTTAACCATTTCTTTAATTGTTTTATCAGCAATATATTTACTTATTCCATTATTTATTTGTCTTGCTGCAAGAATAAGATCAGGCTTATATCCAACTTCTTCTGCCTTAAAGCTTAGGTAGTAAGGATCAATACCAATACAATGACCTCCCACTAGGCCTGGTTTTAGATTAATAAAATTCCATTTAGTGGCCGCAGCTTCAAGCACTTCATTAGTATCAATATCCATTTGATCAAAAATAAGAGCCAATTCATTAATGAGAGCAATATTTACATCACGCTGAGTATTCTCAATAACTTTAGATGCTTCGGCTACTTTAATACTTGGTGCCATATAAGTCCCAGCTGTAATAATTTGTTTGTATAAATCATCAACTTTTTTTGCTGTTTCATTGGTAGAGCCGGATGTTACTTTTAAAATTTTTGTGATAGTATGTTTCTTATCTCCTGGATTGATTCGCTCTGGGGAGTAGCCGCAATAGAAATCTTTATTAAACTCCATACCTGATGATTTTTCAAGCTCTGGCACACAAATATCCTCAGTTACTCCTGGGTATACTGTTGATTCATAAATAACAACATCATCTTCACTTAATATAGTACCAATAGCTTTTGAGGTTTCAACTAGCGGAGATAAATCTGGTTTATTATTCGTATCAATTGGTGTAGGGACAGTAACGATATATATATTACAATCTCTTGCATCTTGAATATTTGTAGTATAGGAAATATTATCTTTTGCTGAATAAAGTAAATCATCTTCAATTTCAAGAGTTCTATCATGTCCACCTTTCAGATCTTTAATGCGTAAGCTGTTAATGTCAAATCCAACAACATTGAATTTCTCAGCAAAAGCAACTGCAAGTGGAAGACCAACATAACCAAGACCCAACACACATATTTTTGTATTATTGTACATTTTAAGTTTTCTTAAGAAACCATTTATATGTTTTTACAAGTCCTTCTTCTAAGTCCACACTATGCTTCCAGCCCATATTCGTCAACCTTTTTATATCAATTAATTTTCTTAGAGTGCCATCAGGTCTTGTTGTATCAAAAGTTAACTTACCTTCGAACCCAACAACCCGCTTCATTATTTCTGCCATTTCTTTAATAGTTATATCTTTGCCTGTGCCGACATTAATATGCGACAACATTGGATGGGTATTAGCTTTATAAGTTTCTTCATCTAATTCCAATACAAATATTGACGCAGCCGCCATATCATCTACATATAAAAATTCTCGCATAGCATTGCCTGTTCCCAATACCACTACTTCGGCGTCATTATTAATCTTCGCTTGGTGGAACCTTTGCATGAGAGCTGGGATAACGTGTGAGTTCTTTGGATGAAAGTTATCATTAATACCGTAAAGATTAGTCGGCATGACTGATCTAAAATCTGTACCATGTTGACGATTGTATGATTCACATAGCTTAATACCTGCAATCTTGGCTAGGGCATATGGCTCATTGGTTGGCTCCAATACATCGGTAAGAAGTGCTTCTTCAGGCATTGGTTGCTTAACTGCTTTGGGGTAAATACAAGTACTACCTAAAAACAATAAGCGTTTAACCTTATTCTCATAAGCTGAGATAATAACATTAGCCTCTATCATCATATTTTGATAAATAAAGTCTGCAGGATATGTATTATTCGCATGAATTCCGCCCACTTTTGCAGCGGCCATAATAACGTAACCAGGTTTTTCCTTTTTGAAGAAGTGTTGCACTTGTGCTTGATTAGTAAGATCAAGCTCTTTACGCGTGCGTATTAAAAAATTAGTAAATCCTTTTGCTTCTAAGTGTCTGACAATAGCAGAGCCTACCAGACCTCTGTGTCCTGCGATATAAACTTTATCGTTAAGATTCATATAGCTTATTACTCCTTAAAGTCTGGAACTTTGAAGCCATAGTTTTTAACAAGCGAATCTCGTTTGGCAATGTTGAGATCATTTTCCATCATTTCATATACCATTTCTTCAAAAGTAATTTTTGGTTCCCAGCCGAGTTTTTCTTTAGCTTTAGATGGGTCACCCAATAATGTTTCTACTTCAGTTGGACGGAAGTAACGCTTATCAACTGCGACAAGTAAATTGCCAGTTTCACTGTCATACCCTTTTTCATCAATACCATGACCTTCCCATCGGATAGCTTTATCTAGGTGACCCCAGGCAAAGTTTACAAAGTCACGCACTGAGAACTGAATACCTGTAGCAATACAAAAATCATCTGGTTCGTCTTGTTGAAGCATCAACCATTGCATCTCAACGTAGTCTTTAGCGTGACCCCAATCTCGCTTAGCATTCATATTACCAAGATAAAGTGTATCTTGAAGTCCTAATGAAATGCGAGCTAGTGCGCGCGTGATTTTGCGAGTAACGAAGGTTTCACCACGAACTGGGGATTCGTGATTAAACAAAATACCATTACAAGCATACATTCCATAGGCTTCACGATAGTTAACAGTGATCCAGTAAGCATAAAGTTTTGCTGCTGCATATGGTGAGCGAGGGTAGAATGGCGTGGTTTCATTTTGTGGGACTTCTTGTACTTCGCCATATAACTCTGAGGTAGAAGCTTGGTAGTACCTAGTTTTCTTTTCGAGCCCTGAAATACGAATAGCTTCTAGTATGCGAAGTGCACCCAGACCTACGGTATCAGCCGTGTACTCTGGAGTCTCAAATGATACCGCAACATGTGATTGTGCACCAAGGTTATAGATTTCATTAGGCTGGATTTGTTGAATGATGCGCACCAAACTCATAGCATCAGCTAGATCTCCATAATGGAGTATAAATTTGCGCGCAGTTTCATGAGGGCCTTGGTATAAATGATCAATACGATCAGTATTAAATGATGATGAGCGTCGTTTGATGCCATGAACTTCGTAGCCTTTATCTAATAAAAATTCTGCTAGATAGGCACCATCTTGTCCAGTTATACCGGTTATTAATGCAACTTTATTATTTGCCATATTTAATCTTTAAAATAATCCTTTTAAGTTTTATGGAATTGTTTAACCAAACTTCTATATTTAGCCCATTGGTATTTGTTGTGAAGCTCGGTTGACAAAATAAGTGTTTGTTCTATTTCAATCTCATAATTTAAGTCAAAATTAAGTATTTATCAACCCTATAAAAATAACCTAATACAGCTAAAAAAATAGGTCTAAATTTTCACTAAACATTGAGCTCACCCGAACTATATTTCTAATTATACACTGGGGCCTGAAATGAAAATTGTGCTCCACATTTATTTTACCAATTAAAACATAAAAGTTACCCCTTATCTAGATCTCATTAAAGATATAAATACTAGCCTTACAAATAATATTTACTGGCTGATTTAAGCCAAGTTTTCAAGCTACTTATCTAACCAATAAGCTATTAAAAAGTCTCTAGTAGTATTTTTATCTATTTTTAATCAAATTGAGTAAATATTGTCCATAAACATTTTTTGAAAATGAATTTGCTATTTTCTTTATTTTTTTAAGTGTGAGCCAGCCATTATTTAGAGCAATTTCTTCAAGACAGGCTATTTTGTAGCCTTGACGTTTTTCTATTGTTTCAACAAACATAGCTGCCTCCAGAAGTGTTTCATGTGTACCTGTATCGAGCCATGCAAAACCCCTCCCCAAGATTTCAACATTAAGACTGCCTTTGTCAAGATACATCTGATTAAGTGTTGTAATTTCTAGCTCGCCTCTGTCTGATGGTTTGACTTGCTTTGCCATTTCTATTACTTCGTTATCATAGAAATATAAACCCGTAACAGCAAAATTTGATTTAGGGCTACTTGGTTTTTCTTCTAAACTGACAGCCTTATGTTTATCATTAAACTCTACAATGCCAAATCTCTCTGGATCATTCACTTGATAACCAAATACAGTTGCGCCTGAAACTCTAGAGGCTGCTTTCTCTAATATTTCAGTAAAACCCTGACCCCAGAAAATATTGTCGCCGAGCACAAGACAGACAGAATCATTACCAATAAATTCTTCACCAATAATAAAGGCTTGAGCTATTCCATCGGGGCTTGATTGAGTTTGATAGGTCAACTTAATTCCAAAATCACTTCCATCACCAAGAGCTCTAATGAATCCTGACTGATCTTCAGGTGAAGTAATGATTAATATATCACTTATCCCTGCCAGCATTAGAACTGATATTGGGTAGTAAATCATCGGCTTATCATAGACAGGCAATAATTGTTTGGAGACTCCCTTTGTCACAGGATAAAGCCTTGTTCCTGATCCACCTGCTAACACTATTCCTTTCATGATTTTATAAGTCCTAATCTTTCACCTTGATAACTGCCATCTTTAACTCGATCACACCAAAGAGTGTTTTCCAAATACCATTTAACAGTTTTTCTAATGCCTGTTTCAAATGTTTCGTTTGGTGTCCAGCTTAACTTATCAGCTATTTTACTTGCATCTATAGCATACCTTATATCATGCCCAGCCCTATCCCCTACATATGTAATAAGCTGCTCATAATTATTGATACCAGAAAGCTTATTTGGCACTAATTCGTCTAGCACACTGCATACAGTCTTTACCACATCAATATTTTGTAATTCATTGTGTCCACCAATATTGTATGTCTCGCCAATCTTTCCTCTAAGAGCTACATTCAATAGTGCTCTTGCATGATCATCTACATAAAGCCAATCTCGTATTTGTTTCCCATTACCATAGACTGGCAAATTTTTACCTTCTAGTGCATTGATAATAATCAATGGAATAAGCTTTTCAGGGAATTGGTAAGGACCATAATTATTAGAACAATTGGTAATCAGTGTTGGCAATCCAAAGGTGCGTTGCCATGCACGAACTAGGTGATCTGAACTTGCCTTGGTAGCAGAGTAAGGAGAGCTAGGTGCATAAGGAGTTTCTTCGGTAAATAGATTATTTGTGCCTTCCAAATCACCATAGACTTCATCAGTAGATACATGGTGGAATCTAAAATGACCTTTCTTATCACTATCCAAATTAAACCAATAATCTCTAGCTTCTTCTAATAGTAAGTAGGTACCGATAATATTAGTCTGAATAAATTCACCAGGGCCATCAATCGACCTATCTACATGCGATTCAGCAGCTAGATGCATGACAATGTCTGGCTGATGTTCATTAAATACACGCTTGATTTCACTAGAATCACAAATATCTAATTGTTCGAATGTGTACCTTTCATCTCTTTCAATTGAATCTAAAGATTCTAAATTGCCTGCATAGGTAAGCTTGTCAACGTTAATTACAATATGATCAGTATTGTTAATAATATGACGAATGAGGGCAGATCCTATGAAGCCAGCTCCACCGGTGATTAGTATTTTATTTGACATTAATCTTTAACTCTCCCATATACATCTTCAAATCTGACGATATCATCTTCGCCTAAATAGGTGCCACTTTGAACTTCGATAATCTCCAACGGTTCGTTGGTTTTATTTTCTAAGGCATGGGTAACACCTAGCGGAATGTAAGTAGATTCACCCTTATCAAGGCTAAGTATTTGCCCTCCATTAGTAACTGTTGCCGTCCCACATGCAACTACCCAATGCTCTGCTCGTTTATAATGCATTTGTAATGAGAGCTTGCCGCCAGGTTTAACATGTAATTTTTTTACCCGGAAGTGCTCTCCTGTTTCAATAGAATCATACCAGCCCCATGGGCGATAAACTTTGCGGTGCTCGAAACCTTCGCGCCGCCCACTAATTTGCAAGGATTCAACAATACTCTTTACTTCATTAGCTTTATCTTGAGTGGCAATAAAGGTGGCATCAGGCGTATCTATAATAATTAAATTATCTACACCAATGGTTGCAACCATATGGTGATTAGCATTGATGTAAGTATTAGTGGTGTGTTGAGTAATAACGTCACCTTTAATGACGTTACCTTGGCTATCTTTTGAACCAATATCATATAATGCTGACCAAGCACCAATATCGCTCCACTCGGCATCTAGTGGAACAACCACAACATTTTGGGATTTTTCCATTAGAGCATAGTCGATAGAGTCAGATGGAGATGATTCAAAGGCATGTTTTTCTAGGCGAATAAAGTCTAAATCTTGTGTGGCATTATTAACAGCATTATTAACTGATTTAACAATATTAGGTGCGTATTTTGCAAGCTCGTCAATAAAGGTGCGTGCTTGAAACATAAACATGCCAGAGTTAAATAGATAACCGCCCTGCTCTAAGTAAAATTCTGCAGTTTTTAGATCTGGTTTTTCAACAAACTTTTCAACCTTATGAACGCTATTAGTATTATCTTTTGATGATTTAATATAACCATAACCAGTATTAGCATCGGTTGGCAAAATGCCAAAAATAGCTAGCTTGCCAATTTGAGCTTGTTGATTTGCTATGTTAATAGCTTTGTGAAAAGCATTAACATCTTGAATGACATGATCTGCGGATAAAACTAAAAGTATCGAATCATCTGAATTTTTTAATGATTGAAATGCCGCAGCAGCTATTGCAGGAGCTGTGTTTCTAGCAATAGGCTCCAATAAAACGGTTGGATTTTTAATACCAATTTGTTGACACTGTTCTGCTACTATGAAGCGATGATCTGCATTACAAATGATAATTGGATCTGCAAGATCATCTAACCCATTAAGACGAAGAATAGTTTCTTGCAGCATGGTGTTATCACTCGCAAGCGGTAAATATTGTTTAGGGTATTGTTTGCGAGATAGCGGCCACAGTCTAGCTCCTGAACCACCTGAAAGAATAACTGGAAATATTGTCATATTAAATTCAAAATTATTAACTCATTTTAGGCAATTTTGCCTGAATATATTAACAAAATAACTTTTATACATTAAAGGCTTAGCAGATATTAAAAAAAAATAGCAAGCACACAGATGAAGCGCTATTAGTAAATATCTTTACAAAAATGGGTCTTTAAAGTGTTCTTATCAAAAAAAATTAATACATAATTTTTCATAAATAACCATGAATAAATGTATCAATGTATCAATTATTGATACTGTTTATTAATTATACTTAATTATGCTCTATAATTAGGAATACAGTCATATGAATAGTAATATCGCCTTTGTTATAAAAAATTTCTTTTATTGATATTAAGTTTTTATGTTTATTATACTTCTCCCAATTTAGGACCTTAAATTTTAATCTAGCTATGAATATTATTTGCATGAAATGGGGAGAGAAATTCCCAGTTGAATATGTAAACCGTCTATACGCAATGGTGTCAAGAACTTTAGATGTAAAGTTTAAGTTTGTATGTTTTACTGACAACAGTGAAGGAATTAGGCCCGAAGTAGAGATACAAGAATTACCAGAGCTAGAACTTCCTTCTGGATCGCCAGAGCGTGGATGGAGAAAGCTCACTGTATTTAAAAAAGGCTTTGGTGGGCTCTCTGGGCCAACACTTTTTCTTGACTTAGACGTGGTAATTGTGGGAAACCTAAATGTATTCTTTAGTCAGCCTGGTGATTTTTTGATTGCGCATGATAAAAAAAACTCAAAAGAGAGAGTGGGAAACTCTTCAGTATTTCGATTTGACATTGGAAAATTTCCACAAATACTTGACTACTTTGAGAAGAACCCTGAGGAAGTAAAAAGTGAGGTACGTAATGAGCAAGCCTATATATCACGTGAACTTGGTAAACTAGGAAAATTAGAATTTTGGGAAGATGAATGGGTCCCAAGCTTCAAGTATAAATGTTGCCCATCGTGGCTTAAATCTTGGTTCTTAGCCCCCTCAATACCTAAGGGTGCAAGAATTATTTTGTTTCATGGTTTACCAAATCCACCTGAAGCAATTATTGGACGAAGCGGAAAATGGTATCGACACATTCAGCCATCTCCTTGGATTAAAGATTATTGGATAAACAATGAATAGAATAAAACAAAATAGTGGGCATCTTCTAATTTATCCAAAAAGATTCAAGTGAATTTTATCCCTCAAAAAATACCTGATATAGTTTTAATCCAACCGTCAATTCGTAATGATAATCGTGGTTTTTTTACTGAAACCTATAGACAAGATTTGCTAGAAAATTTTATTGGCTATAAAATTAACTTTGTTCAAGATAACATATCCAAATCAAACCTGGGTGTTTTGAGAGGATTACATTATCAATTACCACCCTTCACTCAAGCAAAATTAGTTCAAGTAATTGAGGGAAGAGTACTGGATGTTGTGGTAGATATTAGAAGAAATAGCTCAAGCTTTGGGCAACATATTACTACAGAATTAACATGTGAAAATCAACACCAATTATTCATACCACATGGATTTGCGCATGGCTTTGTTGCTTTAACTGATACTGCAATATTTGCATACAAGGTTGATAATTACTATTCAAAAGATCATGATAGTGGCGTCTCTTTTAATGATAAAAAGTTAGACATTAATTGGAAGATTCCTTATGAAATATTAAAAGTTTCAGATAAAGATAAGCAACTACCTTCGTTAGATATGATCGAAAAACTTTTTTAATTAAAAAAATTATATGAAAAATATCCAAGTATTAAAACCCAAATTTAGAGTGGATGAATGCTTATCTGAAATCAAAGAATGCCTTGATCTTGGCTGGACAGGCATGGGGTATAAAACTATTGAATTTGAAAATCAATGGAAAACATATACTGGCTTGAATAACGCTCATTTCTTAAATTCTGCATCTTCAGGTTTACATCTTGCAGTTAAGATATTAAAAGAAAAAAATGATTGGCAAGATGATAATGAAATTATAACAACCCCATTTACATTTGTATCCACCAATCATTCTATTGTCTATGAAAATCTTAGGCCATGCTTTGCAGATATCGATGATTCCCTAAATTTAAATCCTCAATCAGTCAAAGAAAAAATAAATAATAAAACTAAGGCTATTATTTTTGTTGGAATAGGTGGGAATACGAAGAACTTGATTGAGATTATTAATATTGCCAGAGAAAATAACTTAATAATTATCCTTGATGCTGCACATATGTCTGGCAGTTATATTGATAGTAGGCATGTTGGGTTTGATGTTGATGTAAGTATTTTTTCTTTTCAGGCAGTAAAAAACCTACCCACAGCAGATAGTGGGATGATTTGCTTTAATAACTATGACGACGACAAAAAATGTAGAGAATTGTCTTGGCTGGGAATTAATAAAGACACCTTTGCCCGAAGTAATGCAGGCTCTTATAAATGGGACTACAACGTAAATCAACTTGGCTACAAATACCATGGAAACTCAATAATGGCAGCCCTTGGAATAGTCGGATTAAGATATTTAGATGAGGATAATCAATATAGAAGGGATTTGGCAAGTCGCTATATTAAAAACTTAAGTGGCAAAGTTGATTATATTTCGCATGACTCAGACCAAACATCAAGACATATCTTTCAAGTGGTAGTTAAAAGTCGAGAAAAGTTGATAGATTATCTTTCAGTTAACAAGATCTTTCCAGGTGTGCATTATCGTCAAAATACTGACTATGAAGTTTTTCATACTAAATCAAAGCTACCAAAATCAGAATATTTTTCCAAACATACACTGTCTTTGCCACTTCATTTGGGCTTAAGTTTTGAAGATATTGATAAGGTTTCTAAAGCTTTACTTCTAGGAATAGAATCTCAACAAATACAGAAAGGTTGAGTAAATTATGAAACATACTAGTCACTTAGATATTGGGTGTAACTCAAACCCCAGGAACCCTTTTGATGCCTCCAAGCTTTATGGGGTAGATATAATTGATCTAAAAACAAATGATTTTAACTATCAAAAATGTAACGTGATATTTGATGCACTCCCCTATCCTGACTCAAGCTTTGAATCAGTATCAGCATTCGACTTTTTAGAGCATGTACCAAGAACAGCAACTATTGACAATACCGGTGTATTTCCATTTATTCACGTCATGAATGAAATCTATAGAGTATTAAAGCCAGGGGGAATACTCTATGCCATTACCCCTGGATACCCAAGAAATGAGGTATTTGTAGACCCAACTCATGTTAACTTTATAACCAAAAAAACCCATACTTACTTCACCAGTCCAAAATATAAAGCACGTATGTATGGCTTTAAAGGTCAATTTAAAGTTGTCAGAAAGGTTAAGTGGATAAAATTAACTCAAGAAACTAGAAATGATAGATGGCTTTTAAAAACTCTGAAAAATATTTTTTACACTATTTACTTTATTAAAAAATCCCATTTAATTTGGGAATTTCAGGCAATCAAAGGTGATGAAAATCATGATTAATCTAGCTACCCCTTAAAATATATAAGTTAGTTTATTGGCTCATGAAATGGGCTTATGGTGTTTGTATTAATAGTGATTATTTAAGGAAAATTCAGTTGGATAAAATAGATCTATCAATAATTATTGTCAATTATAAATGCTGGGAGGTTTTAGCTAAATGTTTAAAGTCATTTAATACGTTCAAGCCAAAAATAAGCTATGAAATTCTAGTTGTGGATAATGACTCTCAAGATGGAAAATTTAACAACTTTCAGCAGCAATTCCTTGAAATAAAACTTATTGCTAATAAGGGTAATTATGGTTTTTCAAGTGGCTGTAACCTTGGAGCAAAAAATGCTAAAGGCGAGTTCTTACTATTCTTGAATCCTGATGTAATTCTTACTAGCAGCCCTGCTATTGATGTTATGTTTAGCTTTGCAGCGGCTAACCTTAATGTAGGAATCACTTCATGTAGAACTCTTGGTCCAAATGGTAAAAGAGAAAGAGAGATCGCATTCCTCAGCCCATGGCTGACAATAGGTTGGCTACGTGCACTATACAAATTAGCCTTGTCACATAAAATAGCATATAAGTTTCCAGAAAATAAAAATATTTGGCACCCAGAATGGGTTGCAGGTTCAGTAATTTTAATACAAAAAGATTTTTTTAAGCAAATTGGAAAATGGAGTGAAAATATATTTTGGATGTACTCTGAAGATCCAGATATATGCCTAAAAGCAACTAAAAATGGAAAAAAAATTGCCCTAATTCGAAATGTTGAACTTAACCATTCACATGGTGGATCATCTAGGAAGAACCCTAAAACTACTGCTATTACCAAATCAGAAGTAGTTACATCTAGTCATGTTTTTATACATGAACACACTAAAGGTATAAATAGATTGGCCTTGCATCTGGTAATTATGATCAATACCTTGACTTCATGGTCTTTGCGCACATTAATCACTTTACCATTCTTTTGGAAAGAATTATTTAAATCAAACTTATTAACTCTTATTGCAATTATTAAGTATTATTTATGTGTGCTTATTCGTAGAAATTGGAAAAGTAAAAGGTTGGAAAATAATGGGTCGTAGAGATAAAACTAGATTTGAAAAATGGTTTTCATTTAGTAGGCATAAAAGACGCTCCGGAGCAAAAGAACTTTCAGAACAAATATCAACGGACTTTTCTCAACAAAAGCAATTAACTATTGATGGTAGTAAAATTCAATACACTCATGGTAGCTCTAATAATCTAGATGAGCATTTTGTTGCACTAAGAGATGAGTTCATAGATCAAAGTGAGCTTTGCTATACGCATGCAAAAATTATTGTACTTATTAGGCGTGATTTTGAAGCAAAAAATCACTTTACATTGTTTGAACAACTCTGGAAAGAAGAAAAAGATTATTTATTAAAAAATTTAAATACCCGCTGGCTTATATCAGCCACCGACACTTTTGCAGATTTTTCAGATGATGATGCTATTAAAAGCCTATCTGTGGCCTGCTCATGTCTCTTAAACACTGTAAAAATACAAGAGAGTGAGCGATTTATTATGAATATAGATTATGCTAAATCTGATAACAACAAAATAGCCAGACTTGATAATGAAGAACGAATTCCACTTTTTGATGGTACATCTGTCTTTAAAGTAGGGACAGACGATACTCTTAGAAATATGAGATGGAGAATTGACAAAGTATCAAAAATAAACATTGCAGGTGCAATACTTCTTGAAGTATTCCTTCGCTTGCAGGAACATAACACCGTATTTAAGCGACTTAGGGATAAGCATAAAAGAAGTAAAACAGGCTGGTGGTAAGTGCAAATATTTGTTATTAATTTACCAGGTGCTATCAAGCGCCGTAAGCTGCAAAATGACCAGTTAACTAAACTTGGTCTAGAATATAAAATTCTAGATGCAACATCCATTGATGATATCAATGAAGCTACTTATAAAAAACATTATTTTGACTGGCAAAGGCCTTTGAGAAAAACTGAAGTTGCTTGCTACTATTCACATAGATCTGCCTGGAGCAGGGTAATAAAAAGCAGAAAACCTGCACTTATATTAGAAGATGATGCAATTCTATCAATGGCTCTTCCAAAACTTCTAAAAAATCTTAATGAAATTAGAAATATGGACCTAATTAACTTAGAAAACAGAAGTAGAAAAAAATTTGTTTCACGGGAATATATAGATATTGGTTGCAATTCAAGATTACTTAGGCTATATCAAGATAGAACTGGTGCAGCTGGTTATATATTATGGCCATCAGGAGCAAATAAACTCATTCAATTCGAAAAAAATAAAGGAATTGCGTTGGCCGATGCACATATAACTTCCTGCCATTCACTTAAGGCATTTCAAGTTGAGCCATCACCTGTAATTCAACTAGATCAATGCAGGGATTATGGCGTTACCAATAGTTATACAAATTTTAGCTCAAAATCTACTGTAAGCTCAAATCATAATTATAAAAGTGGACTCTACTTTATTTCAAAAAGATTGCTCTATCAATTAAAGCTTGCCTTTTGGCAGCTATTCATATTTACTAAATCAAAAAGGCGCTATATATCAATTAGAATAAGTGACTTCAATGCCTAATAGAATATTGAAACACTTTAGATTTGGGCCAGCGTTTGCAAGGATTAATCGAACCATACGTAGCCGAAGAAAAGCAATTAATATGGTTATGGCTTTATATAAACAATTTGGACTAGTGAGTGATGGCTGTAGTTTATGTGAAAGCAGAAACTTTACTCTTATTAGTGAAGGTGATCGCTATGGGTTTGATCTTAAAAAGCAGTTTTGTAATGAATGTGGCCTAATCCAGACATATCCAGCAGTTTCAAGAGAATTTCATGAGGAGTTTTATACTTATCACTACCGGCCACTTTACCTTAAAAGTAAAATAGTAGACTATAAGGACGTTATTAAAGAACAAAATGATAAGGCAGAAAAATACTTAAATTATTTTATTAATAATGGCCTTTCAGAAAAACTAGCTAGTTTAGCTATCATTGAAATAGGATGTAGCTCAGGGGGCACCATTAATGGCCTAAAAAAAGCTGTAAAGTCAGTTCAAGGTTGTGACTTAGATATTGAAGCAATTAAATTTGCTCGAGATAACTTTAAAATAGATGTTGAAGTAGGCATGTATCCTTCATCTCTTCCAAATGGACCTAAATTATTTATCCTATCTCATATACTAGAGCATGTATTTAATCCGCTTGAAACTCTCAAAGAAATAAGGTTAATAATGAATCCTGGTGATTTTTTATTTGTTGCAGTACCAGGACTTAATGGTGTCTCTGAAGGAGATTATAAACATGACTTAAGGAGATATTTTCACATAGCCCATGTAACGGATTTCACGGCCAATACTCTAGGTAATGTGGCTAATTATGCAGGCTTTAAATCTATTAATATAGATGAAGAAATTAATGGTTTATTTATGGCAGATAAGATATCAGACTGGAAAAAAAATGATCAAGATTCAATTCAAAACATCCAATCGATCGAAATGACGTACAGAGGTATCTTTCCACACTTATAACAAACATACGGAACTAGAATGAAAATTATAATATATGTTATGAATCCAGATAAGAATTATGAAAGAAGAATAGCATTGTGCGAAACACTTGAAAAAATGCCATTTGAATTTGAATTTATGTCTATTGATGATGCCATTGAATTAACGCCTGATGCAATTGCAAAGAATCATGATTCAAAAAGAGCAATAGATGCCCTAGGAAGAGACCTCACCCGTGGAGAGTTAGCAAGTACATTTAATCATATGCTTTGTTTTAAAAAATTTTTAATATCAAAAAATGATATCGCAATTATTTTAGAAGATGACGCTGACTTTATTGTTGATGAATTTATTTTTATAATAGAACTTCTTACAAAATTAATTGACGAAAGTAAACTTCACGTATATTTATTAACGCCAGTAATTTCATACTTGAATAACGATCCAATAGCCTTGAATAGAGACTACAAAGTCGTTGAAGTTGTCCAATCTTTGGATAGTGCAGGGTATATTGTAAATAGAGAAACTGCAAAGAAATTGCTAGATGCAAATTCCAAAGCTTGGTTTATTATGGATGATTGGGTTAGGTACAAAAGACATGCAAACGTCAATGTCTTCAGTGTAATTCCACCAATTCTCAATCAAAATATAAGTGTGTTTAAATCAAATTTGATGGATTCTAGAAATAATGCAATTAAAAGTAGGACTTTAAAGTATGTTGTAACGAGGATAAGTTACAAAATTATTGCTGACGCTAAAAAGTATTTTTGGCTTATTCCATTTAAAGGCTATATTAGAAACAAAGATGTGTGAAATTTAATTGTCTAGCAAAAGCAAAATTTTATTTTATTACTATACCCGTCTTTAGACGATTCACTATTTTTCCTTTCGTTAACAAATCAAAATTTGATTAAAAAAATATGTAGGAAGAGGTTTTAAGTCTCTGGTACTTTTATAGATTTATTAGTTAGAAGTAAAAAAATGGCTAAAAAGAATACATAAAATCCATTCATGTATGTATCACCTAGCAAAATATTAACCATGCCATGACTTGCATAACTCAATGATAAAAATGCACCTGCAATAAATACAGGATTTCTACGATTCTGAATGTTTGCTTTTATAAATATTCTAAGTGGTAGAAATAGTATAAACAAAAGAGATCCAAGTAAGAGAATACCTCCATTGTAATAATTAGTTAAGTAGGCATTATGAAGATGGTTAAACCTAGCCGATATCCTGCCAATATTACTCGAATCATTTTTAAACAAAGCAATATTTGAAGTTCGAAGTCCGTGACCAAAAAAAGGAACATCTGCAATATTATCAATTGCTTTCTTGTACATAGTCAATCGCACACCAACAGAATTAGGATTTTGACTCCCATCCATCCAATTGTAAATTGATTCGTATACATTCTGTACTCTTTTAATTTCATATTGATAAAGACTGCCAAAAGAAAATACTATGGCAATAATAAGCATCAAAATAATTTTTGATCTTGAAGTTAATTTAGCTCTTTGTTTGTAAAGAAAGTATAAATAAGCCCCTAATAGTAAAAAAAATGATATCCAAGCACCTCGAGTGCCTGATCCTACAATTGCTATCAAGCCGAATAGTAATGTTAAAGTGGTGAATACTTTATGCTTGAATGATTCATGTTGGAAAAAAGCAAGAACAATAAAAAACAACGATACCGCAAGATTACCAAAAACACCAGCATTCATAACACCTGTTGACCGGTTACCTATATCACCAATTATTACTTGATAATAAATAACAATCATCCCAATAACCAATAACGAAACTTTAACTCCAGCTATGAGATAGTTGATGTTAATTTTTGCCTTAAAGAGAGCAAGTGCAATAAAAGGCATAAATAAAAAATAAAAATCTCTGGCAATATAATGTGCAAGCTCTAACCCTTGGCCTGAGAACAATACTGATAGACAAACAGCTGTGAAGTAGCCAGTACCTAGATAAGAAAAAACTTTAATCTCTTTTATAATAAAAGGTGATATTTTTTGCGAAATAGCGACGTACACACCCATCATTGCAAGGATGAATAAAACTATGTCACCTGCAACCTGCAATGAATTAATAACGATTGGAAAAATAAAAATAAGCACATTTACAATTCGTGAGTAACTTCCTCCCAATGATTGCTCTTCCATAGGCTGCTTAAGATTAATGATATAATATTATCAATATTTTACAGATAATAATGTAACAATGAGTGACATCAAACCACTATCAAGTTCTGCGAATTTTATTCGTAATAAAATAATTATTGATCTAGATTCAGGGCTTCATAGCTCCGTCCTCACACGATTCCCACCAGAGCCAAATGGTTATCTTCATATTGGTCATGCAAAATCAATATGCCTTAACTTTGTGATGGCCAAAGATTATGATGGTTGGTGCAATTTAAGGTTTGATGACACCAACCCCGCCAAAGAAGATATTGAGTATGTTAACTCAATAAAAAAAGACATACAGTGGCTAGGCTTTGACTGGAATGGTGAGGCCAAGTTCAGTTCAAGTTACTTTGATAAATTTTATCAATGTGCAGAAGAACTTATCTCTAAAGGGCTGGCGTATGTCTGCTTTTTGAGTGTGGACGAGACTCGTGAATACCGTGGAACATTAAAACAGCCTGGTCAAAATAGCCCTGATCGTGATAAAAGTATAGAGCAAAATAAAACCCTCTTTAAGAAGATGAAAGAAGGTGAGTTTAAGGAAGGTGAGTGCGTATTGCGAGCCAAAATTGATATGTCTTCTAGCTTTATGTGTATGCGTGATCCTATTCTTTATCGAATTCGCTTTGAGACACACCACCAGACAAATGATGACTGGTGTATCTATCCGATGTATGATTTTGCTCACTGCCTTGGTGATGCTATTGAGGGGGTTACACACTCACTGTGCACCTTGGAATTTCAAGATAATCGTCGAATTTATGATTGGCTATTGGAGCATTTAGATGAATTCAATAAAACTAATCGCCCTCATCAGTATGAATTTTCCCGTCTAAATCTGGAGTACGCAACAACATCAAAAAGAAAATTAAAACTCTTAGTTGATGAGGGTCATGTTTCTGGCTGGAATGATCCTAGAATGCCAACAATTTCAGGCCTCCGTCGAAGGGGATATACTGCTGCATCAATAAGAGATTTTTCTCAACGCATTGGTGTGTCAAAAGTTAACAGCCTTACTGATCTTTCTATTTTAGAAGAGTCTATTAGAGATGATCTAAATACGATTGCTCCTCGCTCAATGGCTGTAATTAATCCAATTAAATTAATAATTGAAAACTATCCAAATGAAAAAGTAGAGTCTCTAAAAGCGCCAATTCATCCTCAAAACGAAGAAATGGGTTCTAGAGAAATTTTCTTTAGTCGTGAGCTTTATATTGATAGAGAAGATTTTTTAGAGGTCTCACCAAATAACAAATATAAGCGATTATCAATCAATAAAGAGGTACGCCTTAGAAATGCTTATGTTATTAAAGCAACACATTTTGATAGCGACAAAGATGGAAATGCAACAACCATATATTGTACTTATGATCCCGAGACGTTAGGGAAAAACCCCTCTGATGGGCGAAAAGTTAAAGGTGTTATCCATTATGTAGAATCTAGTCGCGCTACACCAGCAGAATTTAGAATTTATGACCGCCTTTTTTTAGATCCAAATCCATCGAAATTTGATGATTTATCAACCTCACTCAACCCCAACTCTCTTGAGATAAAAAATGGATTTATAGAACCAAATTTATCAAATGCAAAGGCTGAAAAAGCATACCAGTTTGAACGAGAAGGTTACTTTTGCAGAGACAGTGAGTCTGAAGGGCTGGTATTTAACAAAACTGTCGGGCTCAGAGATACGTGGAGTCAATAATCCATTTTTTGAAGCCAGTCATTCACTCGCTTTACTTCAGAATGATTAGTTGTATCAATCTGAAGAGGAGTGACTGAAACAAAGTTGTTAGAAATTGCATGAAAATCTGTGCCCTCTGAATTGTCGTCTTCCTTCCCATTTTCACCAATCCAATAAAGAGATGTATCCTCTTTATCCTTAATACTTGGTTCAGATTTAAGCCTGCTTCCTAGGCGAGTACTCTTAATGCCTTTAATTTCGCTAAGAGGAATATCTGGAACATTAACATTAATAATGGTGTTGTATGATAGTTCAGATTTATCAATTTGAGCAACTAATCTCTTAGCAATTTCTCCCGCTGTCTCGAAGTGATTGCACTGCCAACTAGCCAAAGAGATTGCAATTGATGGAAGTCCTAAAAATCGCCCTTCTATAGCACCAGCAACGGTTCCAGAATAGATGGTATCGTCCCCCAAATTTGCCCCAAAATTAATCCCAGTTACCACCAAATCAATTGACTCCTTTATAAAGCCACATAATGCTAAATGAACACAATCAGTAGGCGTTGCATCAATTGCATAAATATTTTTCTCAATTTGAATTGGTTTTAATGGCCTTCCAAGAGTTAATGAGCTGCTTGCTGCAGACTTATTCTCACTTGGAGCAACAACAATTACTTCTGCAATTTCACTCAGAGATTTTGTAAGCTGTTTGATGCCCTTGGCTTGATAGCCATCATCATTACTTATAAGAATTCTCATTAACTGATTGTTAAGGCAATCTTATCTTTACTAACACCTACTTTAACAGTTCCACCAGAGCTTAGCTTACCAAAAAGAAGTTCATCAGCGAGAGGTTTACGCACCTCTCTTTCAATTAATCTCATCATTGGACGGGCACCCATCATAGAGTCATAGCCATTTTCTGCAAACCATTTTCGAGCTGCA
>Ga0209482_1001014_pt1 | contig 21238 bp, 7 predicted proteins | sample CoawatmetaG10DNA_FD_187512 | JGI IMG/M metagenome (GOLD analysis project Ga0209482, IMG submission 187512) | Marine microbial communities from the West Antarctic Peninsula - Coastal water metaG104-DNA (SPAdes) (version 2) | ecosystem: Environmental > Aquatic > Marine > Coastal ...
CGTCAATATCATTACCTATTTGAATCCAAGTACTTATTTTATTTAAAGTAACAGATCCTTTATTAACTGACCCTGCTTTCTCACCTGGGATATTGTAAATTCTTACGGTTCCTTTATTCTCCATATGCCCGTAAGCTCCTACGGCTAAAGTCATACCATTACTAGACAGTGAAACTGACCAGCCTTGATAATCGTTAGCTGCCTCACCATCTAAATCCTCACCAACTTGATTCCAAGTGGAAGAAGCGTATCTATAGACTTTAGCAGTTCCTTTATTATTGTCATGACCATAAGCTCCTACTGCAAGGGTGGTTCCACTAGCTGATAATGAGATTGAGTTACCAAGATAATCCTCGACATCTGTACCTAAAATATCCTCCCCTAACTTATTCCAAGTGGTAGAATCATATTTATAAACACTAGCTGAACCTTTATTTGAATCCACGCCTGTTGCTCCAATAGCAAGAGTTTGTCCGTCTCCAGACAAGGATACTGATCTCCCTTGATAATCTCCATTAGAAGTTCCATCAAGATCCAAGCCTATTTGAGACCAACTACTGGAGCTGTATTGATAAATACGAACGGTTCCTTTATTACTATCGTGACCGTAAGCTCCCACAGCTAAAGTTGTTCCATCTTTTGATAATGAAACAGAACTTCCATGATAATCATTGGCTTCTGCTCCATCTATATCAGGACCTAATTGTGTCCATGAATCAGTATCAAATTGATAAACTCGAACAGTTCCTTTGCTACTGTCATGACCTGTAGCACCTACAGCTAAAGTAAGTCCATCTCCAGAAAGTGACACAGAGTATCCTTGTTCGTCTTCAAGCATTTCACCATCAACATCACTCCCCATTTGAATCCAACTACCGGACTCTCTACTGTAAACTCTTACGGTTCCTTTTTTATCCTCATGCTCGTTGGCTCCAACTGCCATTATAGTAGCATCTTCGTTAAAAGAGACAGTCTGACCCTGGTAATCATTAGCCTGGCCGTCAAGATCCAAACCTATTTTATCTTGTTTTTCTAAGTAACCTTCCGCTACTTTAAGAGTTACTTTCTTATTTGAAGAATCTAAAGTCCCATCATTTACTTTATAAGTAAAAGAATCAGAACCCTTGTAGTTTTCATTAGGAACAAAAAATACGATATCAGAACTTATTGTTTTAGGAAGACTTGAGCTTTCAATAACCGTCTCGCCATCTTTTAATTGTCCGTTAACTGGTAATGTAGCCAGCACATAACTTAAAGTATCGTAATCATAATCTTTTCCAACTAGTGGAATACTCACTGTGGTATTAATAATAGTCGCTGAAGAAATATCTAATGCTATTGGGGTGTCATTAACTGGATTAATAGTGATAGAAACAGTTGCTGACTCAATCCCATCAGATGCTCCGTCATTTACGTTAAAAGTAAAACTATCTGAAATAGCTGTATCAGAATTACTAACGTAAGTAACAGTTGTCCCATCTAGAGTGGCTGTTCCATTAGTTGGCTTATCTACTATGAAGTAGGTTAACGCGTTCTGCTCATTATCAGTTCCAATAAGAGTGATTGTCGCTACAGTTTGCTCTGTAACTGTAACAGATTGAGTAGATGGAATTGGAGAAAAATTTAAACCTGTTTCATCCAATACAAACAACACAGAATCACTAAAAGCAGAGCCTAAATAAGAAGCATCAACCGCTTGAATTGAAGCGTAGTACGTACCACTTGGAAGACTCAACCTCCATTTTAAATTATGCTCTACATTACCCTTTTCAGCTGTTTTTCTAACCCCATTAATATTGGCATTAGGAGACAGTATATCATCTCCCCCTTTTGTGGTGCCAATTTTTAATGAATAAGTTAATCCATCACTTAAAGTATAATCATCTGTTGAAGGACTCCAAGAGAATTCTAAGGCCAAATTTCCTGACTCTACTTCCTGATTAGCTAATACTTGAGGAGAATTTAAAACAGGAATACTTGGAGGTTTGTTTTCTACAAAAGAAGTATTGTCATTAGTATCGGCCAAGACCTCTGCCGAATCATTTCTAGTGTTTAAATAGGTTTTAAAAACATAAGTGCCCTGATTTGATTTACTTTCTCCTGATAGAGCAAAGTCTAAATCTCCATCCCCATCAATATCTCCAAATTCCACTTCAGCATCTAAAATATCACTCACATCAAAGTTGCTAGAAATATACTCTTGTTTTGCACCCGTCTCTTTATATTCTGCTAGTTTAGTGACTCTTCCTTCCCCTTCTTGAAGACCAGAATACAGTAAATCAACATAGCCGTCTCCATTAAAATCACCTAAATCTACTTTTCCATTTCTTATTCCATCAAGACCAACATTTATTCTAGGCCAATTCTTTTTGCCCTCGCTTAAATCATTTCTATAAATTTCAAATATATCTCCCGTTTCACCTGTTCCAGAAAAAACAGCATCTAAATCTCCATCGCTATCAAAATCGATAAAATCAACTGTTCCATCTCTAACCGCTACTAAGTTGTTACTAGTTTCACTTAACGTGTAGTCCCCTCCTAAAGTGGTCGTGTTTTCATACAAATAACTCTGTAAACCCTTAGATTCATCAAATCCACTAATTAAAAAGTCAATATCTAAATCATTATCAACATCTCCTAAATCAAAAGAGGCAAATTTTAATGAAGCGATTTGATCAGATAAATCAATCTTTTCTTTAAATAGAGATTGATCTTGACTAACCTGACCTTTTTTATCATACTCGTAAATATAAAACTTAGGAACACCGGCAGTTGTAGTGTTAGTTACTCCAATAAGAGTCACTTCTGCCTGCCCATCGTTATTTAAATCCACGACCCTTCCTTTAGCATTATATAAACCTGTACCCAGACTTACATTTGTATAAGCTTGCTGACTTGTATCTGAATCATTTGATAAGTATATCTGCAGGTTATTCGTTGAATTATTTGTAAAATTATTTAAAAGAATATCCGCAGTTCCATCTCCATTAATATCCCCTAACTGAGCATCTGTAATATTATAAGCGTTTTGTAATGGGTTCGTGCTGTCTTTAATTAACCTTTTTCCATCAAATTTTAAGATTTCTGGAGTCCCACCAGATGATGATCCATAAATTAAATCTAAATCGTTGTCGTTATCAATATCTCCTAACTTAAGTATTGGATTTTGCTTTCCAGTAATAGCTCTATCAACAATACCCCCTTGATTTAAAAGTTTCCACTCGTAAGTTAAGGTGACGTCTTTTTCTTCTGAGTAAGCGCCCCCTTTTAATCCTTGATCTATGGCTTGTACTGAGAAGTAATATTTTCCTGGATCTAATTGAGTTTCAAAGAAGTTGGTGTATATGGAAGGTGGAAGATTGATTAACCTTCTTCCTGTTTCTTTATTACTAAGTGTGTTAGAAAGTTCTGATCCGCCAGGTGTGGTTCCAAGTCTTAAAGTATACCCTAGATTAGAAGAATAATCATCTAGTGGAGCATCCCAACTAAATTTTATTTTTCCAAAGCCTAAATTTTCAGCCTTTAGTCCTGTTATTTTTGAAGGTGCTGCATTCTTTTTGTTTCTTACTTCTGTTTCATATAATATTGCTTTAGGACCTGAAGCCCCATCAATTCCTGTTAAAAACAAATCTAAATCTCCATCCATATCATAATCCACCCAGTCAGCTGTTGATTCCCTTAATCCTAATAACTCTGTATCATATTTAAAATAAGAATCATAAGGATTTGTACCTTCTGGCTTTCCTCCAACGAAAAGTCCTGTTTGTGGAGTTCCAGAAGAGTCTTCTCCAGTGTACACAAAATCTAATTTACCATCGTTATTGAAATCTGCGATAGATATATCTCCATTTTTTAAATCAATAGTTGGGATAGGTTGAACAAAACTTGTATTGGTTTTTATATCTCCTGAGGAATTTTCTCCCATCACAACATAACCTAACCCTCCAAAATCTTTGAAATATGCTAATTCAATGCTAGAATTTTTCATAGATAAATCATTAGAAGATTGCCAATTCGTTTGACCTGATATCAAAAAGGTATTATAAATCGCTCCTCCTACAGTAGTTCCTGAACTATTCTGTCCAGAATACATTATATCATTATCTCCATCCAAGTCTAAATCTGCAATAATCAAGTCTCCATTAATAAAACCTTGCTGATTGAAATCAGTTTCTTTAATAAAATTATCTTTTCCGTTTTCTCTATAATAAATATCAAAAACATAATTAGTGTCTTTGTCAATTCCAGAAATTGCTAAATCAATATCTCCATCATTATCTAAATCCCCCCAGGCCATTTTTGATGAGAAAAGTTCTGGCAATCCATAGTTATCGTTAGTTAATTTAAAGTTAGTCACATTATTTATATAGATTCTTGTCTGTGGACCATCATTGAATCCAGAAGCAACTATATCTATATTCCCATCTTTATTTAAATCTACCCAGGTAATATCCCCATCGTATATCTTTTTTAGTGAGGTATTAGTATCCTTAAATTCTCCATTAATATTTTCATAAAGTTTAGTAACTATTCCTGCAATATTACTTTGTCCCATAATCAACACATCTTTATCTCCATCATTGTCATAATCTCCCCAGGACACAGCTCCTTTTGAAAGTCCTAAAAATGGATCCGTTTTTCTAGTAAGAGTTATTGAGTTATCTAATAGAGTTATTGTTTCAACATCACTACTGGCCAAAGTTCCGTTTATAGTAGTGGGTGTTAAAATAATTGTTTCATCTTCCTCAGTAGTAAAACCGTCATCTTCTATTCCATAAATGCTTGTTGTTACTGTTTTATTTCCTGCAGGAATGGTGATTTCAATTCTATTATAATCGTCATTTTTTTCCAATACAACATTAGATGACCCTCCATTAACTACGTTATAATCTGTAAGAATTGTAGCTGTTCCAGTAAGGTTTAAATATATTGTAGTGGCTTTAGAATGAGCTGAATCTAATGTAGCAACTACAACAGCACTTTCATGTTCAGCAAAAGATGTTTTAGAATAATCTAAAGTAACATTAGGATAATCATCACTTAAAAGATTAACAGTGAAACTTGTGTCACTTGTTGTAGCATTCACTAGAGTTCCCAGAGTTAATATAATGGTTTCAAGAGGTTCTACATCGTTGTCGTCTTTTCCATTTGTGGAAATAATAACCGTTCCGGTTGTTGAACCTGCAGCTATGTTAATTGGGCTAGCTGTGATGGTGTACTCATCTGTAATAGTGGCTGTTCCACTCATTGTATAAGGAATAGAAACATCCTGTTCACTAGCTTGAGATAAAGTAGCGGTTAAGGTTACGTCCGTTGAAGAGTTTTCCTCAATAATATCTGCACTAAGTGCAAAAGTAACTAATGGCGGATCGTCGTCATCTGTAATGGTGATTGTGGATGCTGTGGATATAGAACTAGTAGCATTAGTTGAAGAGGTGCTTGGAGTTACTATAATAGTTTCATCAGCTTCATCAATAGAATCATCAATTCCAGTGAATGTGATGGTTCCTGTTGTAGCACCTGCAATAATAGTGATTTGTGGACTTATTTGTATTTTCTGAACTCTTCCTTCAGAAGAGACATAATTTCCATCAAAAGCTCCACTTGAGTATATATTAGAATAAGCATCAACAAATACATTAGTTGGTCTTATTAACTGATTGATTCCTACTCCTATATTATTTCCCCCCATAACAGTAACACCTTCATCTGCACCCTGTACCCATTTTTGAATTCTAAATGAATTTCTATCTGTAACATAAAGGTTACCTAGATTATCAATAGCAACATCATCAGAGGAAATAGTATTAGAATTTCCTTGAGTAACCATATTCATTGGATTTCCTCCCGCAACTATAACTCCTTCAGCTTCTCCAGGAATCCATTTTATTATTGCATATTTTCCCCAATCAGCAATAAATAAATTTCCATCTGAATCTCCCACAATTCCACCAGCAAGATTTATCTGATTACTATCATTACCTTGTCCATTTCCTCCTGCTACAACTGTTCCTTCATTAGCACCAGAAGTCCATTTTGAAACTCTAGGATTTAGTGCGGAAAAAGTACCTCCTTTTTCAAGAATAAAAATGTTATTGTCATTGTCAATCCAAATATCTACTGGTGAATACAACTGATTTAATGCCTCCCCAGGACCATTTCCTCCTGCAACTGTTGAAATAGAATTATCACTAATATCCAATTTTTGAATTCTATGATTTCCAGAATCTACAGCAAACACATCTCCTTTACTATCAACAAATACTTCAGTTGGAAAATTTAATTGATTAGTAGATGAACCTTCACCGTTTCCACCAAGAATAATTTGTGGTGATAACGCTCCTGGCGACCACTTCTCTATTGAATTATTACTACTATTTGCAATATATAAATTACCTGATTCATCGAAATGAATTCCGGAAGCACCTCCGTTTGTTCCATTTAGCACAGAATATGATCCAGGAATAAAAGAAGTTGTATAATCCGCATCAATAGTAGATGTTCCTGTAACAGTTAGTGGAATAGTTACATCTTTCCAGTGTGCAGTACTCATAGTAGCTGTTACAACACTTACTCCTCCATTTTCGACAATAGTTGTTTGATCTGCAGAAATATCAGTAATGGTACGAACTACAGTATCTATTATCAGAGCTTTATTAGTTCCTAGTGAATTAGCAGCACCAGGGTTAGCAAGAGTCAAAGTCGCTACATTTAATACAGCATCTTTAATAGTACCTGAGTTTAAAGTTAATGAGTTAGTGTCCAAGTAATCTAAATCACTAGATGATTGACCTAAAGCAACAGTATAATTAAAAGTAATAGTATTAGTTCCAGTACCACTAGCATAATCTACTACTGCATCAGAGCTTCCGGTTTCTAAAGTTAGTTGTGGCGTTCCCGTTACATTCACCACTTTACTAAAAGTAATTGTTATAGGAATGACATCACCTGTTTCGTAAGTTCCATCTGCTTTTGTAGAGTTAACAGAACTCACAGTTGGTATTTCAGTATCTATCAATAGGGCTTTATTTGAACCTAAAGAACTGGCAGCACCAGCACTGGTAAGTGTTAAAGTAGCAGTATTTAATGCAGCATCCTTTATTGTAGTTCCATTTTCCGCAATTGTAATTGTTCCAACCATTCCAGAATGCAGCGAACATTGGTAATAATAAGTTCCAGTGGCAGTTGGTGTCCACACTATCGAAGCACTTGTTGTTCCGTTATTTGTAAGACCACTGATTAGATCTCCAGTTCCAGTTCCTGCTGCAGTTTTTAAATAAAATGGATGACCAGAAGCATTTACGGAAAATGTGATTTCATCTCCAACCTTAAAAGTTAAATTAGGGTCACTTCCTGAAACACTTCCACTTCTATGATTTCCTGATAATGTATAATTAGCACTACTAGACGCTGTTACAGAAATACCATAAGAATTCGTTATTGAAAGAGAGTTAGTGGCTTTGTAATCTAAATCGGTAGACAATTGACCTGCAGCTACGGTATAGTTAAAAGTTAATGTGTTGGTCCCTGTTCCAGAGCTGTAATTCACCACAGCATCGTTATCTCCTGTTTCTAAAGTTAGTGTAGGTATTCCAGTGACGTTTACCACTTCACTAAAAGTAGTAGTAATTGGAATTACCTCCCCCACTGTATATGATCCGTTTTCCTTGGGGGATGTTACGTTAGTTATTGTTGGTAGTGTCGTATCGACTACTATTGTTTTACTGGCACCTAATGAATTAGTAGCCGCTGGACTAGCTAAAGTTAAAGTCGCATTATTTTTTGCAGTATCTTGAATTAATCCTGTATTTAATGGAATCACTGCTAAACCATATGAATAATCCGCGACATAGGCGTAATCTTCAAACACAGTAACACCAAATGCTTTTCCGCTTGTATCGATATAAACAGGGGTTCCAGGTGAAGTTGGATCAGCAATATCAATAATAGCTAGACCTGAAGTATCATCCCCGATGTAAGCGTAATCACCACTAACAGTAACTCCATAGGCATTTCCATTTGTATCTCTATAAACTATAGTTCCTGGATTAGTTGGATCAGAAATATCAATAATTGCTAAGCCTGATGAAATATCCGCCACATAAGCGTAATTACCACTAACAGTGACTCCATAGGCATTTCCGCTTGTATCTTTGTAAACAGGACTGCCAGGACTGGTTGGATTCGAAATATCTATAATTGCTAAACCTGAAGCATAATCTGCCACATAAGCATAATTACCACTAATAGTGACTCCTCTAGCTATCCCACTGGTATCCATATAGACAGGAGAACCAGGACTCGTCGGATCAGAAACATCAATAATCGCTAGACCACTAAAACCATCACCCAAATAAGCGTAATTACCAATAACAGTGATTTTCTGAGCATTTCCGCTTGTATCCATATAAACAGGACTGCCAGGACTGGTTGGATTCGAAATATCTATAATTGCTAAACCTGAAATGCCATCTGCTATATAGGCATAATCACCAACTACTGTTACATCCGCTGAAGATCCACTTGTATCCTTGTAAGTAGGGGTTCCCGGGTTTGCAGGATCGGAAACATCAATAATCGCTAAACCGTAACTATAATCCGCCACATAAGCGTAATTACCAACCACAGTAACACTATATGCTCTTCCAGTTGTATCTTCATAAACAGGGGTTCCTGGATTAGGTACTGGAATAGCTAAAGAAGTGGTTGCTTTATAATCTAAATCACTAGATGTATTCCCTGCAGCTACAGTATAATTAAAAGTTAAAGTATTAGTTCCTGTTCCAGAGCTATAGTTTACTACGGCATCTGAAGTTCCAGTTTCCAGAGTTAATTGTGGGGTTCCCGTTATATTGACCACTTCGCTAAAAGCGACAGTTACTGGAATTACTTCTCCAACTTTATAAAATCCGTTGTCTTTAGTTGAAGTTACTGAGCTGACTGTTGCTGGGGTATTGTCTATTATTATTGCTTTATTGGCACCAAGTGAATTTGTAGCACCTGGACTAGCTAAAGTTAAAGTAGCATCATTTTTTACTGCATCTTGAATTAATCCCATATTTAATGGAATCACTGCTAATCCAGAAGTATCATCTGCAATATAGGCGTAATTGCCAATAACATAAACATCCGAAGCAGATCCACCTGTGTCTTTATATATAGGATTTCCTGGACTGGTTGGATTAGAAATATCAATAATAGCTAGACCTGCATTCTTATTAGCTATAAAAGCATAATTACCAACAACATTGATACGATGAGCCCAACTACTTGTATCCTTATAGACAGGCGATCCAGGACTGGTAGGATCAGATATGTTAATAATAGCTAAACCTGAATTTTGATTTGCAATATAAGCGTAATTACCACTAACAGTAACATCAAGTGCAGTTGAAGTTAAGTTAACATATGTTGGGGTTCCAGGACTCGCTGGATTAGAAACATCAATAATAGCTAAACCTGAAGATCCATCCGCCACATAAGCGTAATTACCAACTACCGTGACATTTTGAGCACTTCCACTTGTATCTTTGTAAACTGGGGCTCCAGGACTAGTAGGATCAGAAACATCAATAATAGCTAGACCTGAAGAACCATCCGCTACATAAGCATAATTACCAACTACCGTGACACCATAAGCACCACCACTTGTGTCCTTATAAACTGGGGTTCCAGGACTAGCAGGGTTTGAAATATCATAAATCGCAAGACCTGCAAAAGATACTGCCACATAAGCATAATTACTAACCACAGTTACATCATATGAACTATCAGCTGTATTTCTTACAACTGGATTTCCAAGGCTGGCTGGATTAGAAACATCGATAATAGCTAGACCTGAGGCATTATCCGCTAAATAAGCGTAATTACCAACTACCGTGACACCATAAGCGTTTCCACTTGTATCTTTATAAACAGGGGTTCCTGGATTAGGTATGGGAACGGATAAAGAAGTGGTTGCTTTGTAATCTAAATCACTAGATGTATGCCCTGCAGCTACCGAGTAATTAAAAGTTAAAGTATTAGTTCCAGTTCCAGAGCTGTAGTTCGCTACTGCATCGGAAGTTCCTGTTTCTAAAGTTAATGTTGGGATTCCTGTGACATTGACCACTTCGCTAAAAGTAACAGTAACTGGAACCTGTTCTCCTTGTTTATAAGAACCGTTTGCCTTGGTAGAAGTTACTGAGCTGACTGTTGGCACTGTTCCATCGTAAGTCCAGTTAAATTGAGTGGCAGCGGTGTTATTATTTGAGGCCGTATCTGTAAATTTATTAATTGCAACATCAATGGTACAAGCCCCATTTCCTGTTGGTGTAAAAACTGCAGTGTAATAAGCTCCACTTCCTGTAAAAGAACTAAGGGATCCATTACCAACAGTAATATCACCCACTGCAAAATTAGAAGTAGTTTCACTGGGAGTAAAAACTAAGACTATGGAAGAATCTCCAGTAGAAGATCCATCTGTGACATTAGGTGTGTTACTTGTTATAGTTATAGTAGGTACTGTCGTATCTATAATTAATGCTTTGTTTAATGCTAGAGAATTAAGGGCGTTCAAGCTAGCTAATGTTAATATAACATCATTTAAAGCTGAATCTTTTATTGTTCCCGAGTTTAGCCCCAATGAGCTAGTTCCTTCATAATTTAAATCACTAGATGTATGGCCTGCAGCTACAGTGTAATTAAAAGTTAAAGTATTGGTTCCTGTTCCTGTGGTGTAATTCACTACTGCGTCCGTGCTTCCAGTTTCTAAAGTTATTTGCGGAGTTCCAGTCACATTAACTACTTCACTAAAAGTGACCGTAATTGGAATGACCTCCCCAATTGTGTAAGATCCGTTTTCTTTCGTGGAAGTTGCATTAGTCACTGTTGGAGCAGTCGTATCTACAACTATTGCTTTATTAGCTCCAAGCGAACCCGTAGCCCCAGGTGTTGGTAAAGTAAGAGTAGCATTATTTGAGCCAGCATCTCTTATAGAGGATATACCTGAAAAAACAACTTGTAAACCTGAACTGTAATCTGCTACATAAGCGTAATTTCCAATAACAGTTACATCCGATCCCTTTCCATTTGTGTTATAAGTGCCAGAAAGCGATGGACTTGAGGAGTTAGTAATATCTATAATATGAAGACCTGAATCCCAATCCGATACATAAGCGTAGGGCCAATCTACAGCGATTCCACTGGCTTGTCCACTTGTATTAAAAGTGCCAGTGAGCGAAGGTGAGGATGGATTAGAAATATCAATAATTTGTAGACCTGAAGCTTTATCTCCGACATAAGCATAGGGACCAATAATAAAAACATCAAATGCCTGCCCACTTGTGTTATAATTGCCAGTGAGCGAGGGACTAGAGGGATTAGAAATATTTATAATATCTAGTCCATCATTAGTATCCGCTACATAGGCGTAATTACCACTAATAGTGACTCCATAGGAAGCCCCACTTGTGTTATAATTGCTTGTGAGTGAGGGACTCGAAGGGTTAGAAATATCTATAATATCTAGTCCATCATTAGTATCCGCTACATAGGCGTAATTCCCCATAACATCAACTCCACGTGCCGATCCACTTGTGTTAAAAGTACCAGTGAGCGAGGGACTAGAGGGGTTAGAAATATTTATAATATCTAGTCCATCATCACCATCTGCTATATAAGCATAATCTCCTACAACAGTGACTTTATAAGCAATCCCACTTGTATTATAAGTGCTAGTAAGCGAGGGGCTTTCTGGGTTAGAAATATTTATAATCCGTAAACCTGAAGCTCCATCCGCTACATAGGCGTAATCGCCTACAACAGTAAGTCCTAAGGCATATCCACTAGTGTTATAAGTGCCTGAAAGAGATGGAGAAGATGGAACTAAATTAACAAGTGAACTGGTTGCAACGTATCTTAAATCTGAAGATGTGTGACCAGAAGCCACTGCATAATTAAAAGTTAAAGTATTGCTCCCTGTTCCTGAGCTGTAGTTTACTACGGCATCTGAGCTTCCAGTTTCTAGGGTTAATGTTGGAGTTCCTGTGACATTTACCACTTCACTAAAAGTGACAGTAACTGGAATCTGTTCTCCTTGTTTGTAAGAACCATTTGCTTTAGTGGAAGTTAATGAGCTAACTGTTGGAGATGTAGATTCAAAAATCCAATTAAACTGACTAGCAGCATTATTGTTTTCATCTCCAGAATTTGTAAATTTATTGGCAGCAACATCAATAGTACAAGCTCCTTGTCCACTAGGTGTGAAAATAGCTGTGTAATAAGCTCCACTTCCTGTAAAAGAACCTAATGAACCATTTCCAGGGGTAATATCATTTAAAACAAAATTAGCAGTGGATTCACTAATTGTAAAAATCAAAACTATGGAAGAATCATTTGTCGTACTTCCATCTGTAACCTTAGGGGTATTACTTGTTATAGCAATAGTAGGTGCTTGAGAAAAACCTATAAAAGAAATTAAGAAAAACAGTAAATACAATGAATGTCTCAAGCTACTAAGTTAGTGTTTTAAACATGGTATCAAATAATGATTTACTTCTAAATTTACTGATAATTAAACTGAATCGCTAAACTAAAATAAACAAACTCATTTCAGTATAAAAAGCTCATATATAGTAAATTACTATTTAGTTCGGTAAAACTAAATAGTAATTTTTCTAATAGAGAACTACGTACTTAAAAAGTTCAGGATTTTTATAAAAAGTAGATTGTTTAACTAATTAAGATTCTTAGATTATTAATTAATTTTTAAATACACTTTCTAGTTTCAAGGTTTCACTTGGAAGTACAGTATTTATATCATTACTATATGAACCTAGGTTAGAATAAAATTGATCTACAGAAAAGGAAAAGGTTTCCTCAAACTTAGTTTTCCAATTACCATTAGTTGGATTTTTAATCCAAAAGTCTTTCAAGACTAATTTAAAAGCTTCAATCTCATTTATACCAGATTTTTGTATTTCTTTTGTTAGCGCTAAAAACATGAATACAGAGGAAGAATAATTTCGATCTTGTTCTTTTGAAGTATTATATTTTTCAAATATCGAAGGGGTATTGATTACAGTGATATCAACCTGACTTTGAGCTTCTTTAAAATAATTAGTAGAATAATACTGTTGAATATATAAAGATTCAAAAGTGGCAGCTCCACCCTCAGACATCCACTTAAGTTCAATATTACCATCAAAAAAATTTTTCGATAGAGTCATCTGATATACATGAAAATATTCGTGATCGATTACTGAATATCTATGAAGACTTTTTCCTCCTTCAAACTCTTGAAATGGAATTTCTAAAACCATGTATTTGTCATTGACTGATCCACCATTTCCAGATATTGAAGCGCCAGAAGCATCTCCAATTTTATCTTTGTAAGGTTTGTTAGTAGAACTTAGCCATGCGTAAATTGGTAATTCATAAAAATGATTTGAATATTTAATAGGAATTAATTCTTCAAGATTTTCCATAATTATATAAAATTCCGTAATCCAATCACTTGGTAAACTATCATGAATATTATATTTAAATGTGAATTCTGTAGGATTGGTGATTAAAACTTCCTCATCAGATGATGATCCACATGAAACAATTATTAGAGCTATAAACAGTAATGTTATTTTTTTCATTATCACAAATTTATAAATAAATATTATAATATTAAAAATCTAATTTTATTAGTTTCTAATACTTCGTTTATATTATTTCACTTAAAATCAATAGACAATTAATTGCTTACAATTATAGCAGCATTAAAAGCATCAAGTGCTGAACTTTGACATGATGCATCGGATTTTTGAGGATATGAATTCCATACTACACCTATTTCATTATTGGTTTTATCTCTAGCTACAAACCAGATAGAATCAGCATTTTTAAGAATAAAAGTTTTGTACTCCTCTTTTGGTGATACAGAATATAAAAAACCCAAATGTCTCATGAATATACCTTTAAACTGAGATGCGTCCCCATTAAGATTTGGTTCTTTAGGATCTTTTAATATCCCATTTTCATAGGATAGGTTGGTAATGGTAGCTTTAGCAATTTTATGAGCTAAATCCAATAATAATACATCCTGCTTCTCATTATATAATTCCACTAATGCGCTTAAGATTATACCTTGATTGTAAGTGTGATAACTCCCAGTATTGACCTCACACTGTTTATTTAAACCATTTTCAATAAGATATTTGTCATTTATCATTCCCGAATTCATAAACCAATGATAGGTATCTTCCCCCCACTTTATATAGCTTTTTCCTAGTGCCTCGCCGCCACCTCTTTGGTGTAATCTTATTGCTGCCAACATAAATAGTTCATTTTGAACCGCTGATTTTCCAATCTTTGGTTTTTTCCAATAGACTCCTCCCCCACAAACTTCATCCCAACCTGTAGCCATATCAGCAAAAGTGATCCGTGCCATTTTTAGATACTTTTCATCTGTAGTCAGTTCATATGCCTCGATCCATGCCAGTATCCACCAACCCTGATCATCGTAATAGTCATTGATATAATTTCTGCAAATCCAGTTATCTTTAGGATCAGGCATTTGTACTTCAAATTCTTTACAAATCTCAAAAGAATTTTCAATAACATCTAAATAATCCTTAGAACCGGTTATTCTAGAATAATCAATAATGGCAGTCAGTGCATTGGCTGCATTCCACCAACTAGTGGTTTCATATAATCCTGTCTCTGTATTATACCACTTTTGTAAAGTAGCAATTGTTGTATTAGCATATTGATTATATGGCTCGTCCTTCTTACATGAGTTAAAAAGTAGGACCAACATTATTAAAACTACAAATACAGTTGATTTTTTCATATTTCAATCTTTCTTTTTCTACTCTTTAATATTTAACATTTCCTCTAACCAATTTAAAGTATCGTTAAAAACAGTTTCTTTGGTAAGATCATTATGAGGTTCGTGCTTGGTATTGCTAAAAATCTTTAAGGTCACTTTATCTTTATTAGATTGTGCGAAATATTGAGAACCAGACTTGCAAATTATAGGATCTTCTTCTCCGTGAATCATAAATATTTTAATAGAAAGCTTAGAAGCATTTTCTAAAACCCATTTTCCAGCGGAATAAAATTCGCAGAATAATCGAACAGATATTCGATTGTGATTTAACAGATCTTCTTTGTAATTAGTAAATACTTTTGGGTCATAAGAAAAGTCATTAGGATCTATCTTGTTATTTTGTGTTAGGCCAGGATAAATCCCATTCATTAATTTTGATAAACCTAGTTCAATAACAGAGGGCTTTTTGATTAATTTCATCCAAGCTGCAGAAACAATCGCTCCTTTTAAAAATTTTGGTTGTTTTTTTAATAAAAAATTCAATAATACACTGCCACCAAAGCTATGTCCATATAAAAATAAGTTATAATGAGGTATTGTTTTTAACACACGCTCAAGATCATCTAAACTGTAATCTAAACTTGGTGAATGCCCTCGTTTTCCCTTTGATTCTCCATTTCCTCTTTGATCATAGCTATAAACTTGAAATCCGTTGTCTATATAAAATTTAGCTAAATGTGAATAACGCCCTTGATGCTCTCCTAAACCATGAATAATAAAAAGGGTTCCTTTTGATGTTTTAATATCATTCCACTTTTGAACATGTAAAGTAATATGATCTTTTGTTTGAACTTTATATGAGTGCATAAATTTTTATTACTTAAATCAAACTATCTGCTGTTAATGCACATTAATTATTTAGCCTTATTAACAACTATAGATCTACTTTTAAAGACAATACATTCAATTTAACTAAACAATTAAATCAAAAAAGTACTTCAGTCCCTATTTAAAACCATATCTGCTGCTTTTTCAGCAATCATATACACTGGAGCATTGGTGTTTCCAGAAACAATTTTTGGCATAATCGATGCATCGACTACACGCAGGTTTTCAATCCCATGAACTTTTAAAGTTGGGTCAACAACAGCCATTGCATCATTTCCCATTTTACAAGTGCCTACAGGGTGATAAACCGTTTCTAAGGTTTTCTTGATGTGCTGAATTAGCAAATCATCAGAATCTCGGTTGTGTGGAAGACCATTTGCTTTGGTGTGTGTTTTCATTGCCTGATCCTCCATTATTTTAAAAACTATTTTACCTCCTTTAACTAACTGATCTAAATCTTCTTTTTCTTGTAAAAAATTCGGTTGAATAATTGGTGTTGCTTTGGGATCAGCAGATGACAAGCTAACGGTTCCCCTACTTTTCGGATGTAATAATGTGGGTAGAATAGTAAAACCATCAGATCGTGGAAATCCATAAAGATCATATACGTCGTAGCCATATTCATTACCAAGCCACATTGGTGAAAAGTGAAGTTGAAAATTTACTTTTCCACCCTTCTGATCAAGATCAAAAAAAGCCATTCCTTCAAGAGGACCGCTATAAAACACGCCTTTTTTATTCACAAAATAATTCCAAGCAGCTTTAAGTTGTTTTAATAGAGGGATGTAATGGTTAATACCCTGTTGAGTTTTACTTTGTCCACAAATAGGGAAAAACAAATGATCTTGTAGATTTTTTCCCACCCCTTTTAGTTCATGTATGCAGTCGATTCCGTGTTTATTCAGTTCTAAGGCTTCACCAATTCCTGAAAGCATTAATAATTGCGGGGATTGAAAGGCTCCAGCACAGAGGATGATTTCTTTTTGTGCTTTCTCTTGGATCGTTTTTGATCCTTTCTTGTATTGCACTGCCACCGCTTTTTTGCCTTCAAAGATAATCTTATCGACTTGAGCGTTTGAAATAGCAGTAAGGTTTTCGCGCTCTAAAACAGGTTTTAAAAAAGCAGTTGCCCCACTGGCGCGTTTTCCATTTTTGATAGTGCTTTGCACTAAACTAGCCCCTTCTTGATTTGATCCGTTATAATCTGAGTTAGCTGGAATACCCATTGCTGCGCAAGCATCAATGAATCCCTGTACATAAGGGGTTTGAAACTTAGTAGGAAGTGTAACCCCTAACTCTCCACTAGAACTATGATAGCCAGCATCCATTGTATCAAATTGGGAATGATTTTCTGAACGCTTAAAATAAGGGAGCAAGTCTTTAAAGCTCCAACCTGTATTTCCTAATTCTGCCCATCCGTCATAATCTGCAGCATTTCCTCTCACATATGCCATTGCGTTTGTAGAGCTGCTACCACCAAGGGTTTTTCCTCTAGGTAAATAAATTTTACGATTCAAAACATTGGTTTGTTTTTCAGACCAAAAACCCCAATCTTGCTTACTTTTATGAATCTTAAAATAGGCGCCAGGAATATGAATATTCATGTTATTATCTGGTCCTCCTGCTTCTAATAATAAAACTGAATTTTTTGGGTTTTTTGACAAACGATTCGCTAAAACACAACCAGCAGACCCTGCTCCTATGATAATATAATCGTATGACTGACTCATATACTTTTTAGTTTAAAAATATCTTTTACTAAATCTAATAAAAATAATAGTACAGTTCTTGTCGGCTGATAGAATTTATATATTATTTATCTTACAATTACAGGCTGAACCCAAGCTTGCTTAGTTTCTCCCAATCTATATGGATATTCTTTTAAATCAGTAGAGTTAATTTTTGCTCTTACAAAAAGATCATCTTCATCGAAAGTATAACTAGACGAATTGCCCTTAACTCTTTTTAATTCTTCTATATTAAAACTTCCTTTACGATAACCTATAAAAATAATTTCATAAATAATTCCTTTTTTAGGTTCAATCTCTAAAGACAGCTTTTTATTATCACTATATACTGTTTTTAACACAATACCAGATGAAGAATAAAACTGTCCTGTTTCCATCGCGTTAATTAAACTTTCTGTATCTAATTTTTGTGAATTAACCATGACCCAACCTCTACCTGTATTACTATTATTTTCAGATTTTACATGATAGTTATGGCTGTCGTCGGTTGCAATACCTAACAGTAGTGGTTTATTATCATTATAATAAGAAATATTGATTAAATCCCACATAGTTTCAAGGTCCATATGCATATCATCACCCTCATTATTTACACTTGGATGGCCGTTATAAAGTTCAAAAAAACGCTCTCCATTAAGTTTTTTTAAATCCTCTACATTTATTCCATAACCAAAATTAGGATGGTTTATATGAGCAAACATTGGAATATTAAACTTTTTTCTTTGGGCATGAACTTCATCTAAGGTTCGTTGCATTACATCATAAACTGAGTTACCTTTAAAAGGCTCTATTTTCTCTTTTATATTAGTAACATTAATATGAACAGGTTTGTTTTTAAAAGATGAGGTCACCTCTTCAGATTGTATCACTAAAAATGAATTAGGATCTTCAAGCTTTGATTGATATTCTTTAAAAGTTTTTAATCGGACAAACGTTCCACTGGAATCAATTTTTGTTTCAACCCAGTCTCCTAAACTTTTTTGATATTTTTCTAAAACTTTATTTTGATTGTCTTTTTTTTTTAATTTATACCAGTAATCTCTGCTAGCCATTGTGTTGTGATCTGATAAGGCAATAAACTGATAGTCATTATTCTTATACCATTTAATAATCATTTCGGGAAAGTCGTCACCATCACTCCAAAAAGAATGAGCGTGTAAATTTCCCTTTTGCCAATACTGCTCAGTAATTTCTTGTCCAAAAGAAACAAGTGGAATTAGTATTAATATTAAAAATAGCTTTTTCATATATTTAAATATACTAATTATCTAAAATGATATAAATAATTATCTGTGATATTATTATAAAAAAAAAGGGAATATATATCTTCCCTCTAATTTTTAAAAAATAAAATTAATTTTCTTTCCTATATACTATAACTCTACGGATTTTACCATCTACAATAAATGTATCGGTAACATCTTGAAAAGTAATATCCTCACCATCAACAGTATCCTTTATATCCATTCCGGTAATAACCCATTCTCCCTTCTGACCATCAACTTTCATTGAATATGAAAAGAAAATATTCCACTTTGGATTCCCCTCTTTAAACCATTGGTCTAAAACTGCCAGGTGTTCTTCATTTCCTTCTAAATTTCTACCGTCCCAAGTATTAATAAGGATCGAATCGTGATTCATAGTAGCAATAGTTGCTAGATCTCTTTTATTATGAGCATCAATATATTTTTCCCAAATTTCAAGATTAGCTGGGTCTGCGTCTCTCGCTGGAATTTTTGTGCCATCATTGGTTACTAGGTAACCTGGTGCTGGAGAATTATCCAATTCAACCTTTTCTGTAGTTTCACAAGAAAAAATAAAAACTGTCATTAATGTAAGTAAATAATATTTATTCATAATTATTTTTTAGGTTAAGTCATAAATATAAACATTCTAAATAAAAGGATAAGAAAATGTTTTATGCTAAATATAAAGTCTCGAATTAAGCAAGATTAATTTGACATAAATAGACACATTATAAACACTTATTTGTTCTAATTAAATCATTTTAATATCCTATTTTTGGCCAATGAAAAATTTAATTATAATTGGACATCCAAATAAAGAATCATTTTGTTATAGTGGTATTTTTGAAACTATTAAAAGTGAACTATCAAACAATAATGAAGAAATTGAGATTATAGATTTATATAGAGATAGTTTTACAAGACCCCGAGTTAAATTGATAAAAAAATATCAAGACTTAGTTACTTGGTGTGAACGTATTTATTTTATTTCACCTGTTTGGTGGTTTAGGTTAACTCCAAGAATGGAGATATTTTTTGATGAAGTTTTTGCGCCTGGATTTGCTTATGAATTTGTTAATATCACGAAATTATATGCCTATCCTAAACCATTTCTAAAGGACAAAAAAGTAAGAACCTATGTGACACACGGCGCTCCTGCAATTCCTGTTTTAACTTTATATCTAAATTCTGTAAAGTTAAGGTTAGTTATGGGTGTTTATACTTTTGTTTTTGGTTGGAGAATTTCTTTATTTACAAAAACTAGACAATTTTGGTCTGTTCCATTTGTCTCAGATAGTAAAAGGGAAAAATACCTGAAAACTGTTAAAAAGGATATTAAAAATGATTTGAAAAACAATTAAATTTTTAATATAATTTAAAAAAGACTTGACTTTAAAGATTTTGACTTTTGTTAAGTCCAAAAGCTCTATCATATAATTATTAGCAAATTATTATTTGATCCTTCATTATTAATTTTGTAATGAGGAATTAATAATGCTATATTTTATATATTTGCAAAATAAATATTTTTTAAAATAATAATAATAATAATTTATGAAAAAACTAATTCTATTAATGTCTGTTTTATTTTTCACAGTCTCATGTGAAAAAGACACAGTTGTTTACACTTTAACCACTTCTGCTAGTCCAGCTGATGGAGGAACTGTCACACCTAGCACTAAAGAATTCAACGATGGAGACGTAGCTAACTTAGTTGCTACCCCCTCTGCAGAATATTTATTTAAAGATTGGACAGGAGCAACAGGAACAAATGAAACTACCTTAATAATTGATGCCGACAAAACAGTTGTTGCAAATTTTATTAAAAAACAATATGCTTTAACTACAGTTGTTGTAGGTCAAGGTACAGTAACTGAAAAAGTGATCAAGGCAGGTGCTGCAACAGATTATAACAGTGGAACAATAGTAGAATTAACAGCTACACCTGCCTCAGGCTGGGCTTTTAAAGAATGGACTGGTGATATGACAGGCACAGATAGCCCGAAAAATATTACAGTTACTTCGGCAAAAACTGTAACTGCTACATTTGTGGAAATGAGAGGGTTAGTCATAATAACTGATTTAGGAACTTGCACAGGATGTACAATAACCAAAACACCAGACGCTTTAACTTATGTAAATGGTACAGTGGTAACCCTTACTGCTTCTATTCCTGCTGATTGGGCTTTTGAAAACTGGTCAGGTGGTGTTACTGGAACAACTAGTACAATTGATATTACAATGAGTTCAGATGCAACTGTTATAGGAAAATTTAAGTCTACAGCAACAATTGCATTGGATTTAAACGGAAATTTAAAAGCTAAAGAGGGAGCTGTTGCAGGAGATACTCAAGTTATAAATGGAGAAACTTATACAGTTTTAAACGATGATTTATTAAAGGAATGGGTTAGTACACTTTCAAGTAAGGCTGGTATAACAAGTGGTGCAGATGATGATAAAAAAGATCTTTCTAAAGGAGTTACAACACTATGCACCAACATGAAAGATTTATTTAAAAACAATACAAATATTGAAGCAGATATTTCAGCATGGGA
>Ga0209482_1001015_pt1 | contig 21231 bp, 14 predicted proteins | sample CoawatmetaG10DNA_FD_187512 | JGI IMG/M metagenome (GOLD analysis project Ga0209482, IMG submission 187512) | Marine microbial communities from the West Antarctic Peninsula - Coastal water metaG104-DNA (SPAdes) (version 2) | ecosystem: Environmental > Aquatic > Marine > Coastal ...
GCCTATATTAAATAAAGATTATTTAAGCAATAAAAAAGAACAACCTAACGTTGGTATAGTCAAATATGCTGATAAGTCGTTAGAAGCTATAGGAATTAAACCTGAAGAGCTTATTACGTTTACACCAAACTCTGAATTTGAGTTTATTATAAATGGTGAACGACTTTATTGTATGAAATCAAATGATATAGCTTTAATAAATGAATACGAAGGAAACGAAATTGAAAATAATCCAAGCTGGACAAAAAGCAGTTGAGGAGCTAATTAAGGTAGCAAAAGAAAAGATTGTAGACTCAGACGACGATTTAAGCGCTGATAGATTAAAAAATGCTGCCGCAACAAAAAAACTAGCAATATTCGACGCTTTTGAAATATTAACTAGAATACAGTTAGAAGAAGATATTTTAAATGAAAAACCTAAAGAAATAAAAGAACAAAAATCTTTTAAAGGTTTTGCTGAGGGGAGAAGCAAATGACTAATAAACAAACCCTTTGGAAAGAAATAAAAGATGTTATAAATCCCACTATTTTAAAGAAACAAAATAAATATAAAAAATGGGATTATGGATATAATGTTGAATATGATTTTGTAGTAATAAGTAAAACTGGACAAATTGGACAAATCATTGAAATACAGAATCTCAGGATTGCTTTACCAACAGCAAATGAACCGTATAAACGAAGCAAAATCAAAGCGGAGCAAAGTTGGCAAAGATCAGAATATCCAAAAGAATTAAATAAAATTAAATCAAGGTTTGACTGGGATGAGTATCCCACTGACTTTAAAGAAAAGTGGTATGACTACATTGATAAAGAATTTAAAAAAAGAGATGAAGGGTTTTGGTTTTATAACAACGGTGAGCCTACTTACATTACTGGTTCTCATTACATGTATCTTCAGTGGTCAAAGATCGATGTTGGAGAAGCAGAATATAGAGCATCAAACAGATTATTTTTTATATTTTGGGAAGCCTGCAAAGCAGATCATAGGTCATATGGTATATGCTACCTCAAAAACAGAAGATCTGGATTTTCTTTTATGGCGTCAGCAGAACTCGTTAATCAAGCAACAATATGTTCCGATTCAAGATTTGGTGTATTATCAAAGACAGGGGCTGATGCAAAAAAAATGTTTACCGATAAAGTTGTTCCAATATCCATTAACTATCCGTTTTTCTTTAAACCCATACAAGATGGTATGGATCGTCCAAAAACAGAATTAGCATATAGAGTTCCGGCTTCAAAACTTACTAGAAGAAAACTAGATAGCAATGAACAATTAAAAGAACTAGACGGACTTGATACAACTATCGATTGGAAAAACACAGGAGACAACTCCTACGATGGTGAGAAATTAAAATTATTAGCACACGACGAAAGCGGAAAATGGGAAAGACCAGACAATATATTAAACAATTGGAGAGTTACAAAAACTACACTAAGATTAGGAAGCAGAGTCGTAGGCAAGTGTATGATGGGCTCAACTTCAAACGCATTAGATAAAGGTGGAGAAAACTTTAAAAAAATCTATAACAATTCAGACGTTACAACAAGAAATAAAAACGGACAAACAGCTTCTGGACTCTATTCTCTTTTCATCCCTATGGAATGGAACTACGAAGGATTCATGGATACTTTTGGATCACCTATATTCGTTGCGCCGCCAGATCCAGTCATCGGAATCGACGGTCTCACGATTACAGTCGGAGTCATTGAACACTGGGAAAACGAAGTAGAAGGTTTAAAGTCTGATCAAGATGCTTTAAATGAATATTATAGACAATTTCCAAGAACAACTAAACACGCTTTTAGAGACGAAACAAAGGAAAGTTTATTTAATTTAACTAGAATATACGAACAGATTGATCATAACGAAGAAATAGCAAACAAGCACTCTGTAACATCTGGAAATTTTCAATGGGTAGAAGGCATTAAAGATACTCAAGTTATATTTATGCCTAATCCTAAAGGTAGGTTTTTAGTTTCTTGGGTGCCTGAAAATAGTTTACAAAATTGCGTAATAATTAAAAATGGAACAAAATACCCTGGAAATGAACATATTGGTTCTTTTGGCTGTGACTCTTACGATATCAGCGGTACTGTTGATGGTAAAGGTTCTAAAGGAGCGCTTCATGGACTAACTAAGTTTAGCATGGAAAATGTACCACCTAATAGATTTTTTTTAGAATACATAGCTAGACCTGATACAGCTGAAATATTTTTTGAAGATGTTTTAATGGCTTGTATTTTTTATGGTATGCCTATACTAGCTGAAAATAATAAACCAAGATTATTATATTATTTTAAAAGAAGAGGATATAGAGGTTTTTCTATGAACAGACCTGATAAAGTTTGGAACAGGTTGTCAATTACAGAAAAAGAAATAGGTGGAATACCTAACTCTAGTGAAGATATAAAACAAGCTCATGCAGCAGCTATAGAATACTATATAGAAACACATGTAGGTAAATTAGAAAACGAACATGGTGATATGTATTTCCAGAGAACGTTAGAAGATTGGGCTAAATTCAATATTAATAATAGAACAAAACATGATGCTTCTATTAGTTCTGGTTTAGCTGTTATGGCTTGTAACAAAAACAAATATAGACCTATAGCTGAAGTAAATTTAAATAAAAAAATTAATTTAGGAATTCGTAGATATAATAACGAAGGATCTAATTCACAAATAATATAATGCATGAAGAAAATTTCAAATACATATAGTTCATTTCCTGATCAAGTAGTCTCTGATGAAATAAAGCAAAGCATCGATTACGGAGAACAAGTTGGTAAAGCTATTGAAGGAGATTGGTTTAGCGGTACTAGATCTGGTGTTGAAAACAGGTTTAATACACAGTATAATAATTTTAGAATGCGTAGATTATATGCTAGAGCTGAGCAACCGGTGCAAAAATATAAAGATGAATTAGCTATAAATGGTGATTTATCTTATTTGAATTTAGATTGGAAACCAGTACCTATTATACCTAAGTTTGTTGATATAGTGGTCAATGGTATGGATAACAAGTTATATGATATAAAAGCATTTGCTCAAGACCCTGAGTCAAGAAGGAAAAGATCTAAATACGCAGAGGACATATTAAGAGATATGCAAGCTAAAGAGTTTTTAAATGAATTAAAAGACACTATAGGTTTAGATCTATTTAACACCAACAAACCTGACGAGTTACCAGAAAATCAAGAGGAATTAGATCTTCATATGCAGTTGAGTTATAAAATGGCTACAGAAATTGCCTGTGAAGAAGCTGTAAACAACACTTTAGAATACAACAAATATCAATTAACTAAAAGAAGAGTAATAGAAGATTTAGTCGTATTAGGTATGGGTTGTTCAAAAACAAGTTGGAATAAATCTGAGGGAGTTACAGTAGAATATGTTGACCCAACTAGACTAGTACACTCATACAGCGATGATCCTAATTTTGAGGATTTATGGTATGTTGGAGAAATAAAACCTATATCCTTAGCTGAGTGTAAAAAATTATTTCCTAACTTAGGCCCTGACGAACTAGAGAGACTAGAGCAGTACCAGGGTAATAGCAGTCACTTATACAACTGGAATGGAAGAAGAGACGGTAATGCTATTTATGTAATGTTTTTTGAATATAAAACTTATAGTGAGCAAGTTTTTAAAATTAAAAGAACATCTACGGGTTTAGAAAAAGCTTTAGAAAAACCTGACACGTTTAATCCAGAAGAAAATGACAACTTTGAAAGAGTTTCTAGATCAATAGAGGTTTTATATACTGGTGCTAAAGTATTAGGTTATGACATGATGCTAGACTGGAGAATGGCTGAAAACATGACTAGACCAAAATCTAATCTAGTTAAAGTTAATATGAATTATTCTATGTGTGCTCCTAGAATTTATCAAGGTAGAGTAGAGTCTTTAGTTAGTAGAATGATGGGCTTTGCAGATATGATTCAATTGACACATTTAAAGATACAACAAGTTATATCTAAAATAATACCTGATGGTGTGTTTTTAGATGTAGATGGCTTAGCTGAAGTTGATTTAGGAAATGGAACTAATTATAACGCTAAAGAAGCTTTAAACATGTATTTTCAAACTGGTAGTATATTAGGTAGATCTATGACTACTGAAGGAGATCAAAACGCTGGCAGAATACCAATACAAGAATTAAGTACTAATTCTGGTCAAGGTAAAATACAATCTTTAATATCTACTTACCAGTACTATCTACAAATGATTAGAGATGTAACAGGATTAAATGAAGCTAGAGATGGTAGTGGTCAAAATTCTGATTCTTTGGTAGGTCTTCAAAAATTAGCTGCAGCCGCTTCTAATACCGCAACTAAACATATTTTAAATTCTTATTTGTACATTACTCTAAGAACATGTGAGAATATAGTACTAAGAACTTCTGATTCTATAGAGTTTGCTTTAACTGAAGAAGCTTTAAATAATAGTATATCAACTTGGAGCGTAGGTCAATTATCTGATACAAAAAGTATACACTTAGCTGATTATGGTATTTATTTTAATATGGTTCCTGATGAAGTTGAAAAAGAACAATTAGAACAAAATATTCAAATGGCTATACAAAGTGGTAGTATAAACCTTGAGGATGCTATAGATATTAGACAAATACATAATTTAAAATTAGCTAATCAAATGATTAAGCTAAAGCGTAAAAAAGCCGCTGAAGCTGCTCAACAAGCTAATGAAGCTAACATAGCTGCGCAAGGACAGGCTAATGCTCAAGCATCTGAAGCTTCCGCTATGGCAGAGGTTCAGAAAAAACAAGCTACTGCTGATACTGAATTAAAAATAGCTAAAGGTAAAAATGCTTTTGAAATAGAAAAATTAAGAGTTGAAGCTGGCATAAAAAGAGAGTTAATGGATTTAGAATTTAACTACAACATGCAGTTAGGGCAACAAAAAATTGCTAGAGAAGCAGAAAGAGAACAAGACATAGAAAAAAGAAAAGACGAAAGAGCTAAAATCATAGGCACACAGCAAAGTGCTATGATCGACCAAAAGAAAAATGATCTATTACCAATTAATTTTGAAAACAAAAGTGGTATGGGCATTTAATTATTAATTATTATATTATATTATATTATGGCAACACAATCAGAAAAAGATACAAAAGAGCCTCTTAAAATAAAAAAGAAACCAAGAGCAAAAAATCTAAACAAAACAAACGAAATTACTAAAATAGATATTCACGCTGAAAAAAGACAAATTGAAAAAGATAAAGAACCTACTAAAATTCAATTAAAAAGTGAGGAACCAGCTAAAGTAGAAACTAAAAAAGTAAATGTTTTAGAAGAAGTTGTAGATAAACCTATTGAAAAAGAAGAAGTAACGGAAGTTATAACTGAAAAAGTAGTTGAAAACATAGAACCTGCAAAAGAAATTGTAGAAGAACAAAACAGTTTACCTGATAATGTAGGTAAATTAGTTTCTTTTATGAAAGAAACAGGTGGTACTGTTGAAGATTACGTTACACTAAATAAAGACTATAATAAGTATGATGACAAACTACTTGTTAAAGAATTTTATAAAAAAACTAGACCACATCTTAACGAAGAGGAAGTTAATTTCGTAATGAAAGATAATTTTACTTATGATGAAGAAGTGGACGAAGAGAGATTTGTACGTAAGCAAAAACTAGCGTACAAAGAAGAAGTTGCAAAAGCCAAGAACTTTTTAGAGCAAATGAAAGGTAAATACTATGATGAAATCAAGTTGAGGCCATCTGTTACTAATGAGCAGAAAAAAGCTATGGACTTTTTACAACAATACAACAAAGAACAATCAACCATTGCTAGTAGACGTAGTGATTTTGTTAATAAGACTAAAACACATTTTCAAAACGATTTTGAAGGTTTCAATTTTAATGTAGGAGAAAAAAAGTTTAAGTACAAATTATCAAACCCTGAAGATATAAGTCAAAATCAAACTGATGTTGGAAAATTCATAAATAAGTTTATGGACAAAAACGGAAATATTGAAGATTTAGATGGATATCATAAGGCTATGTATGCTGCAAGAAACACTGACAAACTAGCACAACATTTTTATGAGCAAGGTAAAGCCGACGCTACTAAAGATATTGTTGCAAAGTCTAAAAATATAAACTCTACCCCAAAACCTATGGACACTGGTGAAACATTGCCTAATGGTTGGAAAGTTAGAGCTATATCAGGAGCGGATTCGACTAAGTTGAAAATTAAAAAAAGAACATAAAAAATAAATAAATAAATAATGGCGTTAATACCAAATCCAGGCGGGAACGGTGCGTTCCCAGCCTCAATAACTCCCATGCCAAACCAAGTAACTGTACAGGATAATTATGTAAATTTCCAAGACATTGCTGGTGGTTTTAATCAATGGGCACAACAATATCTACCTGAGCTTTATGAGCAAGAAGTAGAAAGATACGGAAACAGGACTTTGTCTGGTTTCTTGAGAATGGTAGGAGCTGAAATGCCTATGACTTCTGATCAAGTAATTTGGACAGAACAAAATAGACTTCATGTAGCTTATGATAATGCAATAGTTGCAGCAGGAGCTAACTCTACTATAACTGTAACTATAACACCGGGTGCTAATAACCCAGCTACTTCTGCTATTAGAGAAGGTAACACTATCTTAATAACTGATGTTTCAACAGGTTTATTATCTGCTAAAGCTTTAGTTACTGATAGAACTTCTGGTGCTACTACTGATGGTTACACTATTGTAGCTGTACTATATGAAACTACTTCAGCTGCTTTAGCTGCTGGTTTAAAAGGTGCAGGTAACGTAGTTAAGCTATTTGTATATGGTTCTGAATTTCCAAAAGGAAGTAATGGAATGGGTGGAGCAATCGAGCCAGGCGTTACTACTTTTGTTAACTCACCAATTATCTTAAAAGATAACTATGAGTTAAGTGGATCAGATGCTGCACAAATTGGATGGATCGAAGTCGCTACTGAAGACGGAACTTCTGGATACTTATGGTATCTAAAAGCCGAGTCTGAAACTAGATTAAGATTTGAAGATTACATGGAAATGTCAATGGTTGAAGGTGTTCTTCAAGCTAATGTGAATGCCAATACTCAGTTTCCAGGTGGAGCTGCTTTTGGTGGACCAGGTGCTGGACAACAAATCAAAGGTACAGAAGGTTTATTTGCCGCTATAGAAAATAGAGGTAATGTTTTTCAAGGATTTGCAGGCGCTGCTGCTCCAGGTTCTGGTGCGTTAGGTGATTTTGATGCAATTCTTAAAAACTTAGATAAGCAAGGTGCTATTGAAGAAAACATGTTATTCTTATCTAGAGCTACTGCTCTTGATTTTGACGATATGTTGGCTGCAACTAACGGTGGATATGCTTCTACTACAGCTGCTTCTTATGGTTTATTTGATAATGAATCAGAAATGGCGTTAAATTTTGGATTTTCAGGTTTTAGAAGAGGTTCTTATGACTTCTATAAGACTGATTGGAAATACTTAAATGATGCTACTACAAGAGGTATGTCTAAGCAAATAGATGGTGTGATGATTCCAGCTGGAACATCTACAGTGTATGATCAAATGTTAGGATCAAACATTAGAAGACCTTTCTTACACGTTAGATATAGAGCTTCTGAAACTGAAGATCGAAGATTCAAAGCTTGGATAACTGGATCTGTTGGTGGTGCTTATACTACTGATTTAGATACAATGAGAGTCAATTTCTTATCTGAAAGATGTTTAGTTACACAAGCTGCTAATAACTTCGTGTTATTCAAAGGAGCATAATTAATTATTAACATTTAAAAAATAAGAAAATGGGTTATATAAAATTCAACAAAGCAGCAACTACCAATGGTGGTAGAGCTGACTTACTACCTGCAGATGACGTAATGCACGTGAGTGTGCCAACTGCAACAGGTATTGTATTAACGTTTGGAGAAAACACAGCTGTAGATACAGCTACTTTGGTTTATCCTACGCAGAGCGCTGCTCAAATCGCTCTAATAAGAGATGCAGTAAATGATGCTATTGAATCTGCTAACGGAGCTTCTGGCCCCGCTATCAGAGTGGTAATGTCTGATATTACATCAGTCACTATTGGATAAAAACAATAATAAGATCCCGCTTCGGCGGGGTCTTTTTTAATTATTATATTATATTATATTATGGAAACAAAAGAAAAGAAAAAGCCTGTGGCAAAAGCTCCAGCAGTTCCTCAAATAAAAAAAGATATTTGGGAATATAAAACAAGAAGATATTATTTAACTGGTAATAAAAAACCACTAACACATACTATACCTTCAAGACACTCTACAAGATACCCTTTAGTTTGGTTTGATCCAAATTTAGGATATGAAAGAGAAATAAGATATGCTACTAATCAAAAAAGCATATTTGTTGACGATCAGAAAGGAAATGTAACTCTTCAACATATTGTTTTTGAAGACGGTATATTAGTTGTTGCTAAAGAAAAAAGAGTTTTACAAGAATTCTTATTACATCATCCTCATAGAAATGTTATATTTGGTGAGTTTGATCCAGTTTTAAAAGCAGAAAATGAGTTTGAAGAAATAGAAGTAGAAATAGACGCTTTAAACACAGCTTACGAAATGGATATGGATCATGCAGAAGCTATATTAAGAGTTGAGGTTGGTTCTGAGGTAACTAAATTAACTTCTAAGGAATTAAAAAGAGATTTGTTACTATTCGCAAGAAGAAACCCAGATCTATTCTTAGACTTAGCTAATGATGAAAACGTTATATTAAGAAACTTTGCTATACAAGCAACGGAATTAAATATAATAAACTTAAGTCAAGATCAAAGATCATTTACTTGGGCAAGTAATGGACGTAAACTAATGAACATTCCTTTTGATGAAAACGCTTACTCGGCTATAGCTGCGTGGTTTAAAACAGATGAAGGGCTTGAGGTTTATCGATCAATAGATAAAAAGTTAAAATAACAAGTGACTATAAATAGGGTGGTATTCTGCCACCCTTTTTTTTTAAATAAAAAATATGAACGTAAACACTGTATACCAAACTGTACTTAGTATATTAAATAAAGAACAAAGAGGTTATTTAACTCCATTTGAGTTTAACACAATAGCTTCTCAAGTTCAATTAGAAATATTTGAAAAATATTTTGAAGATTTAAATATGCAATTAAGAATACCTCAAAATGATAGTGAATACGTTGATAGAGTAAAAACAATAGAAGAAAAAATAGATAAATTTAGAACATCTAAAGATATAACAGTAGCCTTAGTTAACGGTTTTGGTACTTTTGATTTTTCAGCTTTATCGCCTTCAGTTCATAGATTCGGTAGTGTAGATTTCACTGACAGAACATTATTACCAGTAACAATAGAAAAAGTTACTAGTCATGAATTAATGTTAGCTAGAAGATCTCAATTCACAACTCCAACATCTAAATTTCCTCAATGTTCTATTGAAGGTACTACAATAAAAATATTACCAGCTATACCAACTAGTGCAGTTGTTGGAATAACAAAATCCTACACATTGGAATATATTAAAAAACCTGACGCTCCTGTTTGGGGTTTTACAATTGGTTCACTAGGTCAATATATATACGCAACTGGTGCCTCAACTAATTTTGAAATATCAGACTTAGACCAGTCTGAGTTAATACTAAGGATACTAGCATATGCCGGTCTTGTTGTTAGAGATCCTGAAATAACTCAATCTGCGGCAGGTGCAGCAGCAATGATAGATCAATCACAACAACAATAAGATATGACTAAAACATCCGCAACAATACCTATTCAAGAAAACGACGCAGTATACTACGCTGGGCAAATGAAGCTTGCTTTGGCAGCTGGACAATCTAAAGTAACATTTAATCCAGGTGATGGTGGTCCTCTTAATACAGTATTAATTTCTAATTATAATAGTGCATTAGTAGCCGTGACAGATACAGCTAATTTTGATATACATATATTAGCTAATCAAACAGCTCTACCTACCTTAGCTAATAAAGTAGCTGCAGATAAGTTTTACGTTGAAGATTCCACTAATAACACAGTTAACTTTCTTGCTAACGGTGTTGCTGGGGCTGGGGAATTTATATTCCTTCAGTTAACAGAACGTGCGGTAGAAAACAACTGGGGAAGTTATAGCTATTTATCATTAGATGATATAATAAATAATTTTTTAATGGCTTACATTGGAGATGACAAGATTCTTCAAAAAGTAAAAAGAACAGATGTTTTATTTCATGCTAGAAGAGCTATGCAAGAATTGTCTTATGATATACTACCTTCAGCTAAATCTATTGAATCAACAATACCTATTACTTTAACAGTTCCATTACCCATAGATTACGTTAATTATGTAAGATTATCATGGGCAGATGCTCAGGGAGTATTAAGAACTATATACCCTTTAAATGGTTTAAGTGGTAATCCTACTGAATTACCTATAGATGATGGCAAGGGAGTTCCTACTCAAAGTTCTTTTGGAAACAATTTAGAAGCAGCGCAATCAATTATTGAAAGCAGATGGGAAAAAACTAATCAATCTAATATTTCTGGTAGTTCACAAAGTAACGACAGTAATGGTATATATGATGAAGTATGGTGGAAACAAGCATATGGTCAAAGATATGGTTTACAACCAGAGCTAGCACAATCCAATGGATACTTCAGTGTAAATCAAAGATTAGGATCTTTTAGTTTTTCAAGTAATTTATCACAAAAAGTTATAATGATAAATTACATATCTGATGGATTAGCTGTAGATCTAGACTCTTTAGTTCCTAAAATGATAGAAGAAGCTATGTACGCTAAAATACTATCATCTATAGCTTATTTGTCAAGAAACGTTGACGGCAATTCTAAAGCGTTATTTAAAAGAGATGCTTATGCAAAAACTCGTAATGCAAAAATAAGACTATCAAATCTAAAACTTGATGAAATAGTGCAAGTTTTTAGAGGTCAATCGAAATGGATTAAATCTTAATTAAATGCAAAGAAAGTTTCAACACACTTTTACAAAGTCTAAAATGAATCAAGACTTAGACGCTAGGCTACTACAACCAGACGAGTATAGAGAGGGTACTAATATAGCTGTTTCTAGAGCTGAGTCAGACGACGTAGGTGCGTTAGAGAACATTTTGGGAAATGAAATAATTTCTAATTTAGAAATTGAAAATGTTTTTTTAGAACAAGTTATTGGTTGGAAAATAAACGAAAACACTAATAAAATATATTTATTTGTAACAGATTATCAAGACAATTCTTTAGATCAAATCAGTAATTTTACACCAATTGGATCAACTAATAAAATAGTTTTAGTTGATACTATTGCTAATATAACCTCTACAATAGTTGAGGGTAGGTTTTTGAATTTCTCATGGAACAGTCCTGTTTTAGACGCTATATTTTTAGAAGACTTAATGTTTTTTACTGATAACAGGAATCAACCAAGAGTTATCAATGTCAAAACAGCTGAATCAAATCCTGATTACTACTTTAGTGAAGATCATTTATCTTTAGCTAAATATTACCCTTATAAAACTATTGAGCTAAATCAAGAGACCAAAATAAGTGGTCTTTTTTATAATAAAAATATAACTAGTCTAACTTTTCCTGGAGGTGGGGGTAATGGTGCTTTGTCTATATATCCTTATTTTGCTATACCTAGCACTAACACGGTGCTTATAAAAAGCTTAGTTAATAATATAGGAATGACAGGTTTTTTACAAGTTGGAGATGAAAGTTGGAATTTTAAAGTTGCTTACGTACAAGAAACAACCATCTTGTTGCAGGGTGTTGCAAATGTTACTTTAGTTTTTATAGACAGAGATTTATCAACTGCTCAAACACCTGGATCTACCATTACCAATGGTACTGTTTCTAGTTTATCATTTATAGATGAAAACGCTAAAGACGTTAGTTCACCTTGGTTTAGACAAGATGCTGTAAAATTAACTATTGACAATGTTAATTTACAACAAGGTGATAATATTGAATATGCTCTTGCTGGTACTGATAGGTATAAATACGCCCAATCATTATATGAATTTGGAACAAGGTCACCTTATAATAACATAGGAACTACACCACGTGGAATTGATAATCATTTTCCAAACAACTCCCAGTCTCAATCTGCTAAAGTTGGGCATTGCAGAATTACACACCCAAGGTTAGATCCTTTAAAATATTATGTTGTAACAACTGTTACTAACGGCACAAGCAATAATCCTTCTTTTAAAGTTTCAAGACTTACTCAATTAGTTAATGGAGCACTAGTGGCTGATCCAACTGAGTTTTATGGTGTGTTAAATAGAGGTGATGTTTTAACTATTCATCAACCAAATATTTTCTATAATCAAAACTTCTCAGGAGATGATGCTTTTTTAGAAGATAAATTTATAAGATTTTCTTATAGATTTAAATACGATGATGGTCAGTATTCTTTATTATCTCCATTTACTCAAGAAGTTTTTATACCTAAACAAAAAGGTAATTTCTTAAAAAAAGTAGGAGTTCAAGCTTCTACTGGTGCATTAGATAATAATTACGTACCACAAGAAAATATTGCAGGAGAAAACACTATTGTTGATTTCATGGAAAATGAAGTAACACAAATAAAGTTGCGAATACCATGTGAGTATGCTATTAACACATTAAGAGATAATCTAAAAATTGATGAAATAGAAATATTATACAAACAATCTACACAAGCTTCTATAAAAATCATAGACGCTATAAGTGTTGAAGATGATTCTATAGTTTCTAACACTACTAAATTCTTTGAATTTATATATGACTCTAAAGAACCTATTAAAACTTTAAAATCTAGTGAAACAACTAGAGTGTATGACAACGCTCCAGTTAGAGCAAAAACATTATCATCAGCTGGCAATAGAGTAATATTAGGTAATTTTTATGATAGACATAGTTCCCCTAATAATTTAAATTATTTCGTTGGGGCTGGTAGAAAATTTACACCGGCAGAGCATTCTAAACCTACAACTTCAAATTTAGACTACCCTTCAGATCTTTTACCAAATAAATTCTCTACAGTATCATATCCAAAATCTAGTTTAAAACAGAACAGAAGTTATCAAGTTGGATTAATATTACAAGACAGATATGGAAGATCTTCAGACGTTATACTTTCATCTATAACAACTGATCAATTCATTTTAGATACAGGAGCTTTTTTTAATAACCCAATAAACTTTGGTGGTTCTACTATTTTTCATAAATATTTAGATTCAGTAATAGATCCTTTAACAGCTGAGTCAGCTATAAAAACCAGTCCAGTAACTAGAGCTGGAATTGTAGATTGGCCAGGTGACTCTTTAAAATTATTATTTTCACAACTTATACCTCAAGAAATACCTACATTAGCAGGTTATCCAGGTTTATATGAAGACCCATTTGTAGTAGCGACAGCAACTATATCTTATAGTTTTAACGCTGCGGGCTTTGCTCAAACTGGACTTATACCTAATTTAAAACCAGGTATGCTTTGTGAATGGACAAGCGGTGGTGTTGATTATGAAACTTACGTTTGGACACTTGTTAACAATGGGCAGTTTGTGTTTTTTTTAAATGAAAATGGTTCTGGATCTGTTGCTTACCCAAACGCGGGCGACGTATGTACTTTTAGTTACAGTAGTAAACCTTTAGGTTGGTATTCTTACAAAGTAGTAATTAAACAATTACAACAAGATTATTATAATGTTTATCTACCTAGTTTACTAAATGGTACTCCAGTTATAAAACCTTTTGAATTAAACTGTACATTTACTAATGGTAGTAATTTAGTACAGGTGGATCCTATAGGTGATATAGAATATTTAACTTTTCCTTTATTAGAAGGAATGAAAGTTGTAGCTGGTGTTAATACGTATTATATAAATAACATATTAAACTATAAGCAATTTGAAATATCTGGACTCGCTTTATCTAATTATACGGCTCTACCTGCTTCGTTAAGTATAGAGTCTGCTATGGCCAACTCTTTTACACAGCCAGATCAATCAAGTCTTAATGTTGGAACTCAAGGAGCAGAGGTTGCATTGACAGGTTCACCTGGTTCTTTAGGTAAAGTTAAAGGTACTGTAGTAAACGAAACAATAGATGGACAAACAATAAAGGTGTTAAAATTTGAAGTAACTGCTGTTGGTACTAATTATAAAAATGGAGAATCTTACACTATACCAGCTTTAATACCTACTGGGGGTGCAAGTGGTTATCCTGCAATAAGTTTTGTATTGGTAACTTCTAATATAAAAGTTCAATCAACTACTTTTAGTAAATCCTCTAGTCCTGGAGTTTTAAATACAACAACATTGTTAACTGACAATGCTAATAAAGTTCCGCCTGCTTTAAACGAAACAAGTCCTGTTCAACAGAACTATTCAACAAGTGAAGTAAAGCTAATACCTAGATATGCAAAAGATGGTAGATGGGAAGCTACAACTGGTGATCCTTATTTCTTAGTTAATGATAAAGTTCCTTCCTCTATATTTCCAAGTAAAGAAGAAATGCAAGTACAGTCTTTAGGTAATTTTGAAAGTATATATCCAAGAGCTAGCTACAACGGTCTTTACAATGCTTTGAACGATCCTACAGTGGCTACAATTCAAAATAGATTTAATATTGGTGAAGATTCACAAACTACTCTACCTGTGTCTCAAGCAGAAACAACACCAGCTGCTTTTGAAACTACTCCTGTAGAAACTAATTTAGAAATATATTACGAAACAAGTACTTCTGGTAATATTAAAGATTTAAACACTTTAATTAGAAAGACTATATCTGTACCTTTAACATTTGTGGACTCTACACTTACCACAACGATAATAGGCTCAACAAACGCTCCTATAATAATCAACGAGTCACTAGACTTCACTAGTAATCCAACTTTAGCTACAGTTATATTAAAAGATCAAAACTTTGATACTTTAAAATATTATTCTACAACTGTTTCAGAAATAAACGTTAAAGATATTAATATATCAACTCCTCAATATGCTAATGGTTATCCACTACCAAGCGGATGTATAGAATTTACAAAGTTTGCAGTGGATGATGCAAGTAATCGGTTTGTTATAAAAATAAACAATAAATTTCCAGCTTATAATGCAGGGCCTAATTCTGATTTAAATGTTATATTTTTTAATGTTAATTTTAAATTTAACAATCTTGGAACTATATTTAGTAATGCTTCTGTATCTATTAGGATAGAAATAGAAAATAGTGTACCTGTAGCTATCCAAACTGTTGCCCCACCAACTGGTGGTGTTTACTATCTTAATAATCAATCAAGTGGAATAACAAATAATCCAACTGCTACAGATAGTGTTGGAAACAACATAAATTGGAATAATTCAGCTGGTGCTTCAGAAGGAACTTTAGTAAGGTCTAGTAATGGTAGTAATGAGAATAATACTCAAAATAAATCCAGAACAAATGGATTATCTTTAGATCTTGAAGTTAAATTACCTGGAACTGATAGCTTCGTAAAAGCAGTGGATATACCAGGCTTAGGTTTAGCTATAACAACACCAACTGGAGCTGATGCTGGTTCAGTTGTTCTACAAACTACTAGTAATTCTGCGTTTGTTGCGCAAAATCTTCCTTTACGAATAGTAGCTACAGACGGTGAAGGAGCAGGTGCTAGGGAAGTAGTTAGTTCATACACTGTTAATTTTAGAGCTAACACTTAGTGTAAAACAAGTAATAAATAAGTAATTATAAAATATGGCCAATAACTTACCAATAATTGAAGTTGATTATTTTAACTGTATAATAAACAAGAAAATATTAACTCCACAAGCTCAAGAGCAGACTGCAAATGTTGTAGTACCTGGTAGTACTGGTTCTTCACCTGAAAACGTTTGGCCTATAAATAATGTCTACGCACCTCCATTAACTTTTGCTGATACAAACTTTCCTCCATCTCCATTTGCGCAAGCAGCTGGATTAAGTAATTCTGTAGTTAAAGAAAACTTTTATGTAGAGGAAATGATGATAAGAGGTGGGTTTAATAATCCTTATATGTCCTATGGTGTTAGAGCTTACCTAGATGAAGAGGAGCCTTTACAACAGCATAGATTTAATGCTTTAATATACTCTGGTATATTTAATTCTAGAACTGGTATAAATAGAACTAATGAGTTTCCAACTGGAACTAACATAACAAGAGCTGCAAATCCAAACAATGGATCTATACAAAAGATTTATGCTGAAGAAAACAATTTAATAGTTCTTCAAGAGAACAAATGTAGTAGAGCTTTAATAGATAAAGCCGCTATATATAACGCTGAAGGAGGAGGTAGTATAACTACTTCAAATCAAGTTATTGGAGAAGTAGTTCCTTATTCTGGAGAATATGGTATAAGTCAAAACCCAGAAAGTTTTGCGGTTTATTCTTTTAGAAAGTATTTTACAGACAGAAATAGAAATGCTGTTCTTAGACTATCTCATGATGGTTTAACTGAAATATCTGAATATGGCATGAGAGATTACTTTAGAGACAGCCTAGCGCCTTTAAATGACAATTACACTAATACTGTAGAAATAATAACAGAGCCAGGAACTAGTAACCCTCCAGTTGGTAATCAAAGTTGTATAGCATACGTAAATAACGCACTAGAACCTTTAAAACAAGGTTTAGTAGCTATTGGAGGTAGGGTTTTTGTTCAATACAGTGGTTCAACAGTATATACTGATCTTGGTGTTACTGTAGTTGGATATAGAAAAAATAGTACAAATAATTTTTTATTATTAAGTGAAAGTTTACCTGAAATAGCAACAAAAAATGTTATTAAAATAAAAATAGAAACTTATTACAGAAGTAGAAATTATGGTGGTTATGACGCTTATAACAAACAATACGTTTTGTCTATTCAAGAGAACCCACAAGCAGAAATAATTAACACAGCAAACAGCGGTTTACCTAGGATACCAAATCCTAATTATTCAACCCTTGGTTTTGATGAACAAGTTAAAGGTTGGCCTAGTTTTTATAGTTACATGCCTTTAGCAATAGGTAGTCTTAAAAGCACTTTCTATACAGTTAACACACAGCCTTATTCAAACCCTTTACAATCAGTATCTATAACACCTGGTCTTTATTCTCATTATTCAAATGCTAATCCACATAGTCAATTTTATGGTGTTAATAATAAGTCTTCAGTAAAAATAGTTGCTAATTCTCAAGCGTCAGTACAAAAGAATTTTTTAACTATTGATTACGAAGGTATGAGTGGATGGGAAGCTAAAGTTTTAACATCTGATATAACAGGTTCTTCAATGGATAGAAACGCTGGAGGCGCTTGGAGTGGCGGATGGGAAACTAATAGAGACGCAGCAGCTGTTATTAAAAGTTATGTAGACGGAGCTTATGATAGTCTTGGTAATACAGGTACTTCAGCTTCACCAGCTAATTATCCTTTACTTAGAGCTGGTTTTGATAGAAAAAACAATAAATATATGGCTAATCTAGTTAATGCTTCTATAGCAGCGCCAGGTGAAATAAGTTTTGGACCTAATATATCAGGAATAAAAGGTTATTATTTAGATGTAGAATTCACAACTGACACTACAACAGATCCAGGTCAAATGAAAGAATTATACGCTATATCACTAAACTATAATATAGTATCAATGTAAATTAAATTAAATGAAAACTCGTAGAATTACAGAAGAAGATTGGGACATACTACCTATATGGTGGGATAAATGGCCTAAATGGACCACACCATCAAGAGATGCGTTACCAGATAATGGATTAGGAGGTTTAATGGTTGAATTAAACGGTTTACCACTAATGTGTGGTTTTATATATAAAACAAATTCAAAAGGAGTTTGGTTTGAATGGATCATTTCAGATCCTGAATATAAGGATAGAGATCAAAGACAAAAAGCTTTAGAACTTTTAATAGGCGATGCTGAAAAACTATGTATATCAGAAGGATTTAAATATATATTATTCATAGGCAAGCATAAGAACTTAATAAATACTTTTAAGAACATGGGTTGGCATGTAGATAGCGAACCGTCTTATGAGTTAATAAAAAAAATAAACTAATATGGGAGTAGCAACAGCAATTATAATAGGAGCAAGTATAGCAACAGTAGCGGGAGTCACAACTAATGCTATAGCTGCTAACAAGGCTAAAAAAGAAGGTATACAACAAGACGAGGAAGCACAGACTCAACAACAAGCTTTAGATGCTATGGCAGAAACAAGACCTGCGTTTGAAAATCCTTACGAGAACATGACTAATCAATATGAGAATTTAAATAATCCTTATGCTAATTTAACTGTGGCTACTGAGTCTTTTAAAATTCAAGCAGAACAAGCTGATGTTGCTTTAGCAAATAGCTTAGACGTTATGATGGAAACAGGTCAAGCTGCTGGAGGAGCTACTGCTCTTGCTCAAGCGGCTTTACAAAGTAAAAAAGGTATTGCAGCTAGTATACAAGCTCAAGAAGTTCAAAACAAATCATTAGCTGCTGAAGGAGATGCTCAAGTTCAATTGAAAAAAGCAGAAGGTGCAGCTCAATTAGACGTTATGAGAGCTCAAGGAGATCAAATGGAGCAACAAGATGCTATAAACTTTCACGAAGCTAAAATGGATAGAACGGCTGGATTATTAGACAATGCAAAGCAGAATGCAGCTGATGCTAGGTCAGCAAGAAGTGCAGCCATAGTAGGTATAGGTAATTCAGTAGCCAGTGGCGCTGGAATGATAGCTGGTGGATATGGAACTAAAAAACCGTGAAGTTAATTATAAAAAATAAAACATATGGGCTTTAAAGATCCTCAAAGAATAGTAAACAAAGAGTTTGATGCATACATAAAAGGTGGTAATGCTTTAGTTAATAATATAGCTACAACTACTGCTGGTATGAGAAAAACAATAATGGACCAAAAGAAACTTAACATCCAGATGCAAGATAAATTAGATACTAACATGCAAAGTATGTATGCTAAATCTAATGAGTTTGGCAGTACTGGTAGTGCAGAAGTTGATGAAAGTATATTAAATTTTTGGAATCATGAAGTTGATAATTATTTTCAAATTAAAAACGCCATGCATGATGGTAAGATTAACCGGCAGGATGGTAATAGAGCTTTAGCTAAAATACAAGGACTAGTACCTCAATTCAAATCTCAAGTTGCTTATTTAGCAACAGAATCTGTTAATTTTGATAAAGATATTAAAGCAAACAATGTTTCATCCGTTGGTTCTATTGAAAACAAAATCATTTTAGATAAAATTCAAAATGGAAATGTTCAAATAGTAGAAAGAGGTGGAACTATTTATTATTATAGTCCTGAAGAAAAAGACGAAGATGGTAATATATTAAGTCAAGCAGCTATGCTTAATGGTAAAGAAATTAATGCTATGAGCGTTAATAACCAGGGCCTATACCAAACAAAGCCTAATGTTGATAAAACTTTAGATGCTATATATGAGAAACAAATTAATCCTAGTAGTCTTAATAGTGAATATGTTGAGTACAAAGAAGGTATTGTTAAAGGTGAGATAAATCCAGCAACAGGTATGCCTTATGCTGGATTAGAATCAGGTTATACATATACTTTCAAAACTATTACAGAAAAGAATAAACCTGCTGCAATAGAAGCTATTAGATCTAGCCCAGGCATTTCTACATTGATAAACAATGAAAATATGATGAGAAGAGTTTGGCAAGATGAAATTCCAGACGGAGAAATAGAAGAAAACGGAGAATTAACACCTAACAGCATTGCTTCTATAGCAGACGAACTAGGTTATGATACTAGTCTTTACGAAGACGCTTGGCACGAATTTGCTGAAGACATGCCTAAAGAAGAAAAAGATAGAATTAATGGAGAGCAAAATGAGATAATGAAAACTTATTTAGCTAGAAAATCTTATAATCAAAGCGCTATTGAAGATGGTACTTTAAAGCAAGTTAAATCAGAGGTTTACAATCCTAATGCTAATAACCCTAATAATGGTGAGCCTTATTATATGAAAACTTTAGAAGATGTTTATGACTTTATGGATGCTCCAATTGCTAATCAAAACTTAATGATAAACATGCAGGTTAATGGTAAAACAGTTAATAATGTTGTAGTTAATCCAGACACTGGCTTTGTTGAATTATTTCATACAGAGTATAGTGTCAGCTCTGAAGAGGGTGAAAAAGCAGTGCAACAAAGAATTGGATCTTATGATCCAAAAGATCCTGTTTCAGTTTCTAAATTAGCAGCTCAAATACAAAGAGGAGTAGGCGGTAAGTCTATAGACAACTTAACAACAGCTACGTCTTTTAGAGAATTATATCCTGCTTATGCTGAAAAAAGAAAAGCAGATATGATCTCAAAAGATCCTAATTACTTTAAAAATAAAGATGGAGGTTTTGGAGACTTTAAAGATGATGCTTCTTATCAAAAACACAAAGATAAGAACTTTCAATTATTACCTAGTGAATTAATAACACTGCAAACAAATCCAGAACTCGCAACAGCAAAAACACAGCTAGACAATGGAGATATTAGTAAATCAAAATTTAACGAAATTGAATTTGAAATATTTCAAGGATTATTACAACAAAGAAACCTTGCTAATATAAAAGGAGAGTAAATGTACGAAATAGATGGCACCCCAATAAGTGAAGACGTTTTAAGAAAAAAAGCAGAAGAGTTAAATATAACTTTTGAAAGATTATTAGAAATAAATTCTGATCTTATTAAAAGAGTTGGTGAAACTAACAATCCTTTAGGTAGTCCAGCTGGATTAGAAGCTACTGTAGTTGAACAATCTGAAGTTGAAGCTGATGTAGATTCAACTGAAGGCAATAGGTTGTTAACAGAAGAAGAACAATTAGATTTTGCTTTTGGTCCTGTAGATACTAAACCTTTTGTACCTATAAACACTATTACTGGTCAACCAATAAACACGCCTGAAGCTATTAATAATGTAGGTTTGCTTGCGCCAGAAAACAACCAAGACCAAGCTTTAACTGAAAAAGAAAAAACATCAATTGAAAAGTCTAATTCAGGTAAATTATACGAAGAACAAATACAAGGTTATAATGATAAGATAAATAATATAGCTAATAGAACTGACATAGATGGTAATGAAAGGCTAAAATTAATAAATGAAATACCTGTACCTGTTTTTACTAAGCCTAATTTAAATTATTCTGATGTTCAAAAAGATGAGAATCAAAAGCCAGAGAATATTGAAAATGAGT
>Ga0209482_1001018_pt1 | contig 21219 bp, 18 predicted proteins | sample CoawatmetaG10DNA_FD_187512 | JGI IMG/M metagenome (GOLD analysis project Ga0209482, IMG submission 187512) | Marine microbial communities from the West Antarctic Peninsula - Coastal water metaG104-DNA (SPAdes) (version 2) | ecosystem: Environmental > Aquatic > Marine > Coastal ...
CTTGTAAAACAATACAAGGCAGCAGGAGGTAAGTACAGACGTGGCTAAAGTTGGTTTAAAGAAATGGTTTGGTCAGAAATGGGTAAACATAGGAGCCAAAAAAGTAAATGGAAGCTACCCCAGATGTGGAAGACCTAAAGGCAAGTTAGCTGGAAAAGGTTATCCCAAATGTGTACCAGCTGCAAAAGCAGCTCGCATGAGTAAAAGTCAGATTAAATCGGCAGTAAGTCGAAAGAGGTCTAAGAAGCAGGGAGTTGGTGGAAAACCTACCATGGTTAGAACTGCTGGAAGGAAAAAGAGAAGTGGCAGTAAAAAGAAAAAGTAAGAAAAGTACTCGTTTAAAAAGAGTGGGCGTATCCGGTTTTAATAAACCAAAGCGTACGCCCAATCACCGAACAAAGTCCCATGTAGTTGTAGCCAAGGTAGGAACTAAGGTTAAGACTATAAGGTTTGGACAACAAGGGGTGTCAGGAGCAGGAAAATCTCCAAAAACAGCGGCACAAAAAGCACGTAGAGCTTCATTCAAAGCTCGTCACGCAAAAAATATAGCCAGAGGCAAAATGTCTGCGGCATATTGGGCAAATAAAGTAAAATGGTAAATAAAATTAAAGAAACAGCTTTAAAAGTTTGGAACATGGTAAACGGTAAAGACAAAAACCTTGATGGTAAAGTCGATATTAAAGATGCAATGTTAAAAGCTAAACAAAAAGCAAAGAATAAAAAGGAGAAATAAATGTCAATGAGATTATACGCAGCAGAAGCTGCTTGTGGTGTAAACGTTGGAGCAGCCTCTACCTTTGCGGATTCAACGCAAGTAAGGCTTTTCAATACTGGCAGTGCCAATAGGGTTGTTACTGTAGCAAATGCAGCAGATGTAACATTAGGTACTATGACACTAGCAGATGGTGAAATAACTATCATCATGAAAGATATGACAGACCAAATATTCGCTGCTAGCGCAGAAGTATTAGGCACACCAGTTAAATATAGCTAATGCTAGACAACTGGTTGAAAGACGTTGCAGAAACCGCAGCAGTAACACTTGATGTAATAAACAAGAAAACTGAAGAACGCGGTGTTGTAACGCACGCTGATGAAACGATACAGGGTTTATGTATGGGGTACTTGTACCTCTTAAACCTATGTGACCAACAAGGCATATTAGACAGGCGTGATATAGAAACGCTTACGGACGTAATTAAAAAACATACAACCATTCATTAAACATGTTAGACATCAGCAGAACAGATATTATTAGCACTGAATTGATGCACTTTGACCAATCCGAAAGGTTTATCAAATTGCCAATTAATAGCTATATGGACTTATTAGGTATTGAACCTAATAGTTCGCAAAAGGCATTGATCAATGCCATAAACAACCCAAAGTATAGATTCGTGTGTGCCGCCTTATCAAGGCGTCAAGGAAAGACGTATATTGCAAATGTCATAGGACAACTTGTATCGCTCGTGCCAGGCTCCAACATATTAATTATGTCACCGAACTACTCACTCTCTCAAATTTCTTTTGACTTACAAAGACAACTTATTAAACATTTTGACTTGGAGGTTACTAAAGATAATGCGAAAGATAAAGTTATAGAACTCTCCAACGGTTCTACTATACGAATGGGCTCTGTGAATCAGGTGGACTCTACAGTTGGTAGAAGTTATGACTTAATCATTTTTGACGAAGCCGCACTGGCTGATGGCAAAGATGCGTTCAATGTGGCACTCAGACCAACATTGGATAAGGAGAACAGTAAGGCAGTATTTATTTCAACCCCAAGGGGACGAAATAACTGGTTTGCGGACTTTTACCACAGAGGGTTTAGCGATGAATTCCAAGACTGGTGCTCAATTCGAGCAACATACCACGAAAACCCAAGAATCAGTGAGCAAGACATAGTAGAAGCAAAGAAAGCTATGTCATCATCAGAATTTTCACAAGAGTACTTAGCTGACTTCAATACTTATGAAGGACAGGTATGGAACTTTAACTTTGAGACACAAGTCGGAGACTTTGAACAACTTGATACTAGCAAGATGGATGTCTTTGCTGGCCTTGACGTTGGTTACAAAGATCCAACAGCACTTTGTGTGATAGCATATGATTGGGACGAGCATAAATACTACCTCATAGATGAGTACATGGACGCTGAAAGAACTACTGAACAGCATGCTATTGAAATCAGAAAAATGATAATCAAGTATGATATAGACTATATCTATATTGATTCCGCAGCTCAACAAACACGTTTTGATTTCGCTCAAAATTACGACATTAGTACTATTAACGCTAAAAAATCTGTACTAGATGGTATAGGGCAAGTAGCGGGCATAATAGACAACGACACACTTCACATAGACCAAAGATGTTCACAATCTTTAACATGTGTAGACCAATACCAATGGGATCCAAACCCCAACTTACTAAGAGAGAAGCCAAGACATAACATGGCAAGTCACATGGCCGACGCCCTTAGATATGCGCTGTATACCTTTGAGACATCAGCGAATACATTTTAATTAAACAACCTACCAAAAAATTGTTCTTGACAAAAAGGTGAAATTTTGGTATAATTTTCAGTAATAGGAATTTATGAATTTAAAAAGAGATTTAGTCAAGTACGTACGAGACAAAGCGAAATCAGGATATCAAAAAGATACTCAATGCTTTATCTGTGGAGCCACGGAACCTTTAGAGTTTCACCACTACTACGGAATGACAGAGTTATTATACACTTGGATGAAGGTTAACAAAATTACGATTACCTCAGCCGATGAAATAATGAATCTCAGAGAAGACTTCATAGAGGAACACCTTACCGAAGTATACGACGAAGCAGCAACATTATGTAAAACCCATCACGTAAGATTGCACAGTATATACGGAAAGAGACCAAAATTATCAACAGCACTAAAACAAAAACGATGGGTCGAGATACAGAGAGACAAATATGGCATGGTATGATAGATTCCTAGGAAGAAATGATGATGAGAAACTAAATAGTTCTCAGAATTTTATTGCTTTCGAAGAAGGACTAGCAATAGACACTCGTGAGAAGAAAGATGATTATCGCTCAGCTTACGAAGAACTAGAAGTAGTTAATCGTTCTGTCAACATGATTGTTGATGACGTAGCTGACATTCCGTTTGAAGTTGGAGAAAAAATACTAGGTATAACTCCAATAGTTCAAAATGTTCGTAGAACAAAGGTAGACTTACTACTAAACAAAGAACCAAACCCTTTTCAGGATGTTAATAGTTTTAAGAGAAATCTAATTATTGACCTACTGATAGATGGTAACATCTTCATTTATTTTGACGGTGCCCATCTTTATCATTTACCTGCACAAAACGTTACCATAGAAGCTGATACTCAGACCTATGTGAGCAAGTATGTATATGATGGTCGTATAAACTACTCTCCTAAAGAAATTATACATATTAAAGAAAACTCATTTCATTCAATCTATAGGGGAGTACCTAGACTTAAAGCAGCTTACAGAACAATGTATCTGCTAGATAACATGAGAAAATTTCAGGACAACTTCTTCAAGAATGGAGCAGTTCCAGGATTAGTACTAAAGAGCCCAAATACACTTTCTGATAGAATCAAAGAAAGAATGTTAACAGCATGGGCTACTAGATACAATCCAAAAAATGGTGGCAGAAGACCACTAATATTAGATGGCGGATTAGAAGTAGATAGTTTAACTAAAATAAACTTCAAAGAACTAGACTTCCAGCCTTCTATTGCAGCAAACGAGAAAGTAATACTACAAGCTATGGGTGTACCACCGATTCTTATGGATGGTGGAAACAATGCAAACATTAGACCTAATCATAGATTATACTACCTAGAAACAGTACTACCTATAGTTAGAAAAATGAACCATGCTTTAGAAAGATACTTTGGATTTAAGTTGAACGAAGACGTACACGGTGTACCTGCTTTACAACCAGAACTAAGAGATCAAGCAGCTTACTACGCAACACTAGTTAATACAGGTATCATGACACCTAACGAAGTCAGGGACGCAATGAACATGGAATCAATAGATGGACATGATGACTTACGAGTCCCAGCAAACATAGCGGGCAGCGCAGCTGACCCAAGCGAAGGTGGAAGACCACCGGAAGAAACAGAGGAAAATACAGATGAACAAACCAGCGATTCTTAAAACACTAATGGATTACTTTATGTCGAAAGGCAGAGTACTCTCAATAGTAGAATATAAAGCAGCAGCAGACGTACCAATGCGTTTTCAAGTTGCTAAAAGAGCTTTTGGCTCATGGGGTAGAATGACCCAAATGATTGAACACAAAATGAGAGTAGATAATACTGTCATGGAGACACCAAAGGCAAAGCCAGCTCCTAAAAAAGCTGAAGTAAAGAAAGGTAAGTAATATGTCAGATAAAATTTTTCATTGGTCATCAACATTCAAAGCTCTAAACGAAGACGACGACGGAAGTGTAAATATCAAAGGATATGCAAGCACTAACCATAGCGACAGAGCGGGTGACTGTATTGATCATGAAGCATGGACTAAGAATGGTGGGTTGGATAACTTTAAAGGTAATCCAATTATTCTATTTAACCATGACTACAACAAACCAATTGGTCGTGCGACTTCACTAGAAGTTACCGACAAAGGCCTCGAGCTTGGAGCTAAAATCTCTAAGAGCGCAGGTGATATAAAAGATCTTATTAAAGATGGCGTTCTTGGAGCATTTTCCGTGGGTTTCCGAGTAAAGGACGCAGACTATCTAAAGGAAACCGATGGATATAAGATAAAGGACGCAGAACTATTTGAAGTGTCTGTTGTGAGTGTACCTTGCAACCAGGCCGCAATGTTCTCGATTGCAAAATCATTCGATTCTCAATCAGAATATGATGAATGGAAAGCTGACTTTTCGAAAGAAAGTAAACAGGCTATTGTAATGGACGCAGTGAAGACTGAAGAAGTTGAATCGCCACAAGCCGTGGGTAAAACCACTCAACAGGAGAGACATATGTCTACAGAAAAAACTACTCCAAATGCTGAGATTGACTTGAAAGCGTTCGCGGAAGAGGTGGCAAAATCAACTGCTGCTAAAATCGCAATGCAACAAGCTGAAATGAAAGCAAAAGAAGTAAGCGAAGCCGAAGAAAAAGCTACTGCAGTAATGCAAGAAGTAGCTGAAAAAGAAGCTGAGCAAGAAAAAGTTAAAACAATAGTAACCGCCGGTCTATCAGGAGCTGAAAGGCTTATGCAAGACGTTGAAAAACGTATTGATGAAAGACACGGAGATTTAGAATCTGTTGTTAACGAACTAAAAACAGAACTATCCGACAAAAAAGACGAGATTAACGCCATGCGTGAGTCTAAGAAAGTTTTTGGCGATAGAAAGAACAGCGACTGGCAGAAAGCCTTTACAAGCGACATTGATGACGCTTGGATTATGGGACTTGCTACTGGTAAAGGCTGGAATACTAAACTTGCAGAAGATACAATGCAGAAAGTTAATGCCCATTCAGGTGTTGGCGTTTCTTCAGCGGATTTTGAGCAAACAGTATCAACTAATATCGAAAGAGATATTCAACTTGAGCTAGTGTTAGCACCGTTATTTAGAGAAATCCAAATGACTTCAGCTACACAGATCATTCCAATACTACCAGATGCTGGGTATGCTGAATTTACAGCTAACCAAGTAGCTACAGGCGCAAGCCCACATGGTAACTTGGAAGAAAGAGGAGATACGTATGACGGAACTATGTCAGGTATCGACTTAACTGAAAGAACCCTTTCAACTAAAAAACTTATTTCACAATCATACTTAGGTAATGAAACTGAAGAAGATGCAATCTTGCCAATTCTACCATTGATTCGTGAATCAATTATTAGAGCACATTCAAGAGGTATTGAAAATGCACTGTTAGTGGGTAACCATGCAGACGGCGTTTACGGTACATCTGGAGCAGCATTTGAAGGACTAGTCACTATGGCTGGTGCTAACAAAATTCAATCAGCTACAGCTTTTGCATCAGAATCTTTAACAGCAGCAATGTTGTTAAATGCTAGAAAGAAAATGGGCAAATGGGGTATGAATCCTAAAGATGTAGTTTACATCGTTAATTCAACAGAATACTTCAACCTATTATCAGACGCAGAGTTCCAAGATGCTAACTTAGTTGGTAATCTTGCTACTAAACTGAATGGTGAAATCGGAGAAGTCTACGGTTCTAAAGTAATCGTATGTGACGAGTTCAAAACTCCAGCAGTAAGCAAATTCTTTGCAGTTGCTGTTAACGTTAAGAACTTCGTAATGCCTAGATTAAGAGGTGTTACTATTGAGTCCGACTACGAAGTTGCGAATCAAAGAAGAGTACTAGTCGCTTCACAGAGACTAGGATTTACAGACATGATAGATGCTTCAACAGCATGTATTAGTCTTCAGTATAAAGGTAGTTAATACTTTTGTAATTACGTGGTGGGGGCAACTCCACCACACTTTTAAGGAAAACATATGGCAGATTTAGTTACATTACAACAATACAAGGATTTCGCAGGCTTAAAAAGTCTCGAACATGATGCTCGTATAAATGTAGTTATAGACAGTGTTTCCCAACTCGTTAAGACTTATTGCGGGAGTGCTCTTGTAGATTACGCTAGCACTAATAAAGTCGAATATATAAATATAAAAGATACTCTAGTAGATACAATAATCCTAGAGGAATCTCCGTTAATACAGGTAGTATCAGTACAAGAAAGAACAACTCAAGCTGACGCATATGTAACTCTTATCACAGAAAATTCTAATAATAGTGGTAAATTTGAATACATAGTTGATGACGAATCTGATAGTATTACACGAACAACAGGCACAGGCACTAAGAGCTGGCCTAAAGGTATGAAAGCCGTAAAGGTAACATACAAAGCAGGGTACGTAACTACCCCACATGATTTAAGATTAGCAGTATTTGATTTGATTAAGTACTACATGAAAGACGAAAGAAAAGAAAGAATGTCAATTGGAGGAGCAACAGTAGAAAATCCGTTGTCTTCTAGTTTAGCTGGCAACATAGGTTTCCCAGACCATATCAAAAGAATATTAGATATGTACAAACTATATAGCTAATGGCTCAGAAAGACCTCCTAAGAAGATTAGATTTAATGATGGATGGAGGAAGTGGTACCATAGGCAAAAAGAAAGCTTTGAAGGCAAATAAAGGACTTCCCAAGGATTTAAAACTATCCGTATCTACCGATAAGTTTAGAAGAAATATGAATGAACCTCTAACTCATTGTGAAGTTAGAAAAAAGATTTTAGGAGATAGTTTAAAACAAGCTTACGATAGGTATAATCCTTCAGCAAGTGCCGAAATGAAAAAAGAAGCGGCAGACTTAATAGATAGCTTTTGCAAAGATGTAATTGCTGGGTGGACAAGGACAGTTTCAAATCCCAGTAAAAAGATAGAAACAGGCGATAAAAAATCTACTCTCGATAATGTTTACTTTGATATAGTAGGTGGAGACGCAGAAAAGCACTTTCAAGACTTAAATAAAAAAGTATGTGAGCCCTTAATGCTAGGGAGATATAAAGATTTGTTTTCCGCAAGTTCTCAAGAAAAAGAATATGACGGAAAAAGAAAAGATGGATTAGGTTCGTTATCAGATCTTCAAGCTGCTCACTCAGAGGGTCAATCAGTATTTAGCGTAAAAGAATCAGTTAGAGCAGACGCCTTATCAGGAATGGATGTAGACGGTCTAGAAAGCGAGCAAGCCTCCATTGTAAAAAAAGCTCTTAAAGACTTTGAACAAGTTATGGGTGGAAAAGCTAATTCAAGTTTTACGTTTGATTCTAAGACAGGAAAGATAAAAAGCACTACCACAATAACACTAGGTATAGAAAGCGCAACTAAAAATAGAGGCGACATAGGTAATACGGATTCTTTAGGTAGAAAGCAGAACGCAGTACTAAATAGTATGGCAAAGAAAATACGTGAGTCGCTGCAAAATGCAGATGGAAGTGAAATGGTAAACTTATCTTCTTCCAACACACTGCCAGAAGGAATGGGTGAAGCAATAGTTAATAGCTTAGTAATGAAAAAAATGTATAAAAGTAAAAAAGCTTTGAATCGTACTAAATATGGAAAAGTTAAAGTAAAGAGTTCTACGACTAATGCAAGTAGCACAAAAACTATTGGAAAAAGAAAAGAATTTACTATTATAGGTGGTGGCCCAACCTCAAACATGAAAGGACCCCCTCCTAAGAGAACCTCCCCAGAGTCGGGAGGAGGCAAAAGCCCAGAAGAACTAGGAAGAACAGCAAAGTCAGCTTTACTAATAAGACAAGCTATTAATAAAGTCTTACCTAAAAGAGTAAAACGAAACATGACAGGTTCTGCTCTAAAAAATAAAAGTGGTAGATTTGCAGAATCAGCAAGAATAGAACAAGTAAGCTCTGCTGCAAAGACTTTAGTAATAAAGTTTACATATAGATTAAACCCTTATGAAACTTTTGAAAACACAGGCAAACGAAAGTGGCCTACAGGATATAACCCTAAAACTCTAATTGCAAAAAGTATAAGACAATTAGCGCTAGAATTAATGGGAATAAAAATGATAACTACTAGGAGAGTTTAATGACAGATGCATATAGAACAGGACGAAGCAAAGTAGTAGAAGCACTAGTAAAAAAATTAAAACTAATTGATGGTAACCATCCCTTCAATTCAAACATATTTGAAAACGCCCATTCAGGAATGGTCTTTTTAGACGAAATTACAGAATACCCGAAATTATGCGTGGTAGCTGGAGATGAAACTAGACAGTATCAACCGGGCGGGTTCAAGTGGAGATTCTTGACTCTAGACGTAAGAGTTTATGTCGAAAACCAAGAAGATCCACAGGAAGTCTTAGCTTTAATGATGGAAGACATCGAAAGAGTAGTAGACGATAACGATATGCTGATATATGACGATACCGTCAGCCCAGCATTAACAACAACTTCCTTAACTGTAAGTGCAATGTCAACAGACGAAGGGGCTTTAAAACCTCTAGGAATTGGCGAAGTTACTTTACAGTGCAGGTATTAAAAAGAAATTACAAACACTGATAAACATCTAGTGACGTACTTTCAAAGTAAAAAAATAGGAGAAAGCAAATGGCTTTAAATCTCTCGAGAAATACCAAAGTATTCGTCAGTTCAAAAAACGGAACTGGTGCTACAGGTGGTATAAGAACAGCGCATATTTCTGCAAAAGGAACTGGTTATGCTGTTGGCAACGTTGTCACACTAACATCTGGTTCTGGCGGCGGAACAAATGCAAAATGTATAGTCTTAACTGTTAACTCAGGTGCAGTAGAAACTATAGCAATACCAAATAACTTTAGGGGATCGGGGCACTTTACAGCTGCCGCAGATGCTACTAAAGGAACTTTAACAGAGTCAGCATGTGAAGACAAGACCGGTGCCGACGTAAGTGGAGCATCAGGACTAATAGTTAAAGTACTAACTCTTGCAGGAACAACTACTGCAGATGGTAACAGAATAGGAACAGGAACGTTCAAAGGAAATGAAGTAGACGCAAATACTTTCAGAATGGGTGTATTAGATGGATATAGCTTCTCACAAGGAAGTGATTCAACTGATGTAACAATCTCTGAAGCAGGTGCTACACCAAATAGGGGTTCAAAAAGATTCAATGATTCTTTACCACCAGCAGAATGGTCATTCGGTACTTATGTACGACCATTTAAGCATGGAGCAGAAAGTTTCAGAGCAAACGGAACATTCGATTGCTGTGAAAACATTTTGTGGGCAGCTCTTTCAGGAACTGGACTACCAGGAGTACATGCAAACGCAGCAGCTCAAGCAACAGCAGGAGCAGGTGTATCACTAGGTACTAGTGCGGTAACTGGTTCATTATGTTCATTTGTTAATTCAGATGTTCATGAACTTATGAAACTAAACTTATACTTTGCACTAGAAAACACAACATACAGGTTAAACGACGCACAGGTTAACCAAGCAGAAATTGATTTTTCAATTGATGGAATAGCACAGATCAGTTGGTCTGGTAATGCTACTACAATTGATCAGCTTTCTGACCCAATGGAAGACCCATCTAAATACTACGTAACTGTATTTGATGCAAATGGTGTTTTCGACAACACATCAGTTGCTTTATTAAACGTAGCCGGCATACTTCATTCTTCTATAGGAGTGGTAAGTCAAGATAGTGGCGTTTTACAAAATGCAGCAGGAAAAGCAATAGTACCATTTAATAATTCTGATACTTTTGTAGAAACATATAACTATGCTGATACAACAGGACCTTCAGATGCTGATTACTTAAGAAACAAACTTTCAAGTTTATATCTTAACGTAGGATCAGAGCAAGGTGGTGGCGCAAGCTCAAATGGACTAAGTCCAAAAACGTATGCTATTAACATAACAGGCGGAAGTATAACTATCGCTAATAATGTTACTTACGTAACACCAGAAACAATTGGTGTTGTAGATAAACCAATCGGTTCCTTCACAGGAGCAAGAGTCATAGGCGGAAGTCTAAATATGTATCTAGATACTAAAGCTAATGGTTCTAACCAACTATTAACAGATTTAGCTAATGCTACTGACTTAATATCGAATTCATTCGACATGAGATTATTCATGGGACTAAACGCTACAGTAACAACAGTTAACGGAGTAGGTGAAGCACAAGAAGCAGATGACTTCAACAACGCGGCAGGTGTAATCCAGTCCGGTGTAGAATTCAACATGCCTAAATGTCATTTAACTATACCAACAATTGAAGTAGCAGACTTAATTTCAACTTCTGTAGAGTTCTCAGCTCAAGGAACAAGCCTACTAGTAGGTGATGAAATGAAAGTTAAATATATCGGAACAACTACTCATACCCAATCGCACTACAAGAGTACCGGTGCCAGAGCTGTAGACAGCCTGTAACAAATGTCTTATAGTTTCCTCAAGGAGAGTAAGCTATTTATCGTTTATGGCGGTAACAAGTATAGAATATATACTACTACCGCCCTAAACTTTTCTCAAACTTTTGCGCAAGATTCGTACCCAGTAAAGACTTTGCACAGTCAAGCAAAAATGTTCGAGGGAGCAACTATAACTTCTGCCAACGCAGTCGATTTTAGTTTTGATGTTCCACTGACAAAAGAAAAGGACGAGAGTCCAATCATTGATTTACTCTCAGGATTAAACAATGAGCAACTAACCAGTTTTGACATGTATGTCCAAACAGGAAGTGCAGTCTTTAAAGTAGACAGCGCAGTTATTACATCCGGAGATTTCAGCATTAGCCCAGAGTCTCAGTTTTTAGTATCAGTGCAGGGACAAGGAACTAAATTAGAAAGAGTTGGTAACGAAAGTTACACCATTCCAGGAACGCTTCAATCTGAATCGTCCTCAAGAACCCCTCTTTTGGTTTACCCAGTAATTTCTATTGACAGCTTAACTATGAGTAACATCATATCGGTAAGTGTCGGTATACAGAATAATATTACTTGGACAGAATTTAAAAACCTGCAAAAATCTTTAAATGTTACTAATGCTAGTAATATAATGCGACCGTCTGAATACGTGGTAGAAAAAAGAATTGTTTCGGGAACAATTAACCAATACCAAACAGATAATAATATAACACAATTTGATAATTTTAGTACTAATAGTAATATTACCATAAAGGCAGTAGAAGTAGGAAATGCAGCAAACGCAACTCCTTTCTTCCAGATACAGTTAAACCCTGCATCTTACACTGCAAGAATGGAAGTAGGCGATGTATACCAACAAAGCTATGACTTCTCCTCTTTGGACAATACTTCTTTAGACACTAGAATTACACAATATTCATAGGAGAATATAAAACATGGAACTTAAAAGCCTACTGGTTGACAGTAAAACAACCTGGGTAGAATTTCCTGGACTCGACGGATTTGAAGTCGAACTAGCAAACCTATCCCGAAAAGAACTCGTAGCATTACGAAAAAAATGCACACAACAAAAATTTAACAGAAAGACTAGAGCATTTGAAGAAACTCTAGATGATGATAAGTTTGTAAAAGAATTTACTAACTCTACTGTAAAAGGTTGGAAAGGATTACAACTAGGCTTCTTAGAAGATTTAGTACTAGTAGACCTTAAAGGACAGAATACCTCAACCCCTTTAGAGTACACTGAAGAAAATGCACTTCTATTAGTCGAAAACTCATCAGAGTTTGATAATTGGCTCAATGAGGTAGTCTTTGATTTAGAAAACTTTCGTACAGACTTCAAAAAGCCGAATAAAACAGAAGTTAACCCTACTACTTGAACATGATGCAATAGGCATGAATAAAGACCAATACTTACGTATGGTCGAACAAACAGGGGAAGCTATAGATTGGGAAAGGTGTCCTCCAGACTGGGAGGACTTTCCAGATTCCATAGCAACAGCAATGAATATTTTTAATGATTTATCAGATAGAATATACCCAGAGATTGGTTATATAGGAAAAGATTTTAATAACTTAGAAAGCATATTTGGATTTCATTGCGTAAAAGAAAAGTCAGAAAGAGAATGGATATTTGAGCTACTACTTCACTTAGACAGTGACACTATAGCCAAGTCTCAGCGACAAATAAAAGCTGAGTATGATAAAATGAAGAAAAAATAAAATATGGCATCACAAGATAAAGTAGTATTTGAGATAATTGCAACGGCTAAAGGCGTTAAGGTTGTCCAACAGCAAGTCGATAAACTAGCGAAAAGTACAGATAGGGCGGACACGTCTACTAAAAAATTAACTAAAACTCGAGATAACTACAACCGTAGGGAGAAAGGTGCGGCTCAAATTTCTTCTAACACTACTAAAAACTTCTCCAAAATGCAACAAGGCATTGATGGAGGGGGTGGTTCAGGTGGGCTAGTCCGTGCATATGCATTACTAGCCGCTAACGTATTTGCCTTAACAGCAGCTTTCGGAGTTCTTTCGAGGTCTGCACAGATTGACACTTTAGTTAGCTCAATGGAAATATTAAGTAGCACAGGTGGAACTTATATCAAAAACTTAGCAAAAGAAATGCAATCAGCTTCAGGTTTTGCTGTCGATCTCGCTCAGTCGTTTTCTCAAGTATCTCTAGCTTCTAGTGCAGGTTTAAATACTAAAGAGATCGAAGGACTGACCAAAGTAGCAAAAGGAGCTGCAATATCATTAGGTAGAAACTTACCAGACGCTATGGATAGAATATTCCGTGGTGCAATCAAACTCGAGCCAGAGATATTGGACGAGATTGGACTATTCATTCGTGTAGATGAAGCTGCACAAAAATACGCTAGAAACAACAATAAAGTTGTTTCGTCACTAACACAGGTGGAAAAAAGACAAGCGTTCCTGAATGAGATATTAGAACAAGGAACAAGAAAATTCTCTGAGTATGCAGAAGAAATTACGCCAGACCCTTATGTAAGACTGGGAGCAGCTTTAGGAGATATCGCACAAAATGGTATTAGTATGGTCAATAGTGTTCTTGGACCATTACTTGGTTTTCTAGCAGAGTCAAAAACTTTATTAACAGCAGTATTTGGATTACTAGTAGCAACACTACTTAAAAAAGCAATTCCTGCAATGGGACTCATGACAAAAGGAGCAGCAGAACTAGCTACAGAACAAGCAGCAGCTGCCAAAGAGTATTCCGAAGGAATTTCACAAAACGCAAAACAAGCTATTAAAGCTGAAGACGAGATATTAACAAAGCGTAGAAAGAGTCTAAAGGAGCAATCAAAGAATCAAAAACGTTTTACTTCAAGAGGCAAAAGTGACACAGGTACAAAAGCTCTTGATAAAGCAAAATTAGGTTCAGATAATAGAAGGCTTAAAGTAGAAGAAAGAATCACATCTCTTAAAAAATCTCAAAGAGATATAGATAACAAAAATCAAAGAATGATAAAATCCGAGCTTGCCTCTTTAAACGAAGAACTAAGAATAGAAAAAGAACTAAGTGTACTTAGGTCTAGTACAGGGGTTAAACCCGGAGAACTTGCTGACAGAAGACAAAATAAATTAGATTCAAAAGCAAGAGTATCAACTGTTGTAGCTGGTTCCGCAGGAACAATGGAAACTCAGGGAATTTCAGCAGGGTGGTCAGAGCTGAATAAACAATTAGAAATAGGCGAAAAACAAGCAGATGGAACTTTTAAAGCTTTTACAAGAGGCGAAAAAGCAACAGCAAAACTTAAGGGCGGTGTCTCCGCTTTAGGTGTTGGATTTAATAAACTTATGATGATTATGGGACCTGCAATGATGATTCTTGGACTGTTATCTCCTTTACTTATAATGGCTACAAGAGCTATGGGCTTTGGAAGAGAAGAGGCTAAAGCATATTCGGAAGAATTAAAAAAAGCATCTGATAGGTCAGAAAACCTAAGTGAAAGAATTAAAGCTCAGACAGCAACTATAAATAATTTAGAAGCTTCTTATTCTCAACAACAAAAAGCACAAATTGCCTTTAATAAAACAATGCTAGAAACTATGGAAACTATTGACTCGTTAGAAGAGTCCTTTAGGAGAATGTCAGAGACTGGTACAGGGTGGACTCGTTTTGTTGATAAGTTTGTAAAAGGAACAATTCTTATAGAAAAAATTGATGGAAAAAGATTTGTTACAGGTTCGGAGCTTGACTTTTACGAGCAACAGTTTACTAATTTCTTTAATAATGTAGAACAAGCAGCAAGAGGCTCAAATGAATTTGTTAGAGACGCTTATTCAAATATTGATGGTGCTAAAGAGTACATGGACATAATAGCTGAGCAAGTGGTTGTAGAAGCGGCTTTAGTACAAAGCAGAAAAGAATCTAACGATGCGTTATTGGAAGGGGAACTGAGCTATGGAAAAATAAACTCTGTAACAGATATAGCTAGAGGTCTACAACACAAAACAAGAGATCAGGTAAACAAGTCTACAAAAGCATACAACAATCTAGACCCAATATTACAAAGACAAGTAGACATACTAATACAGCTTGCAGCAAAAGAAAAGGAAGCTGCAGAAGCCAAGAAGAATTTAACAAAAGAGACAGGAAGTTACAAACAGGCTATAGCAAATACTGCACCTGTATTGGAAAAAGAAACAGAAATAATCCAAAATCTTGATTCAGCTATGAAAGGAGCTGCAGAATCTGTGGGTAAATTTCAAGCAAAATTTATGCCAAAAACAGATGTTGATGATATTTTATCTAGTTTTAAACAAATGTCTTCAGGATTCCAAGAGATACTAGATGACCCTAATATTAGTGATAGTAAAGTTGACGACTTCTTCAATAAATTTGCGGATTCAGACAACCCTTTCAATGCTTTATTTGCAGGATTATTTGAAACTGTAGATGGAAAGAAAGTATTAAAAGATTCTGAGACAGCTAGAGAGTTATTCTTCGATTCAATAGGCGATTTTGAAAGGTATCAGGCAGTAATACTAGAGTCAAAAACCCAACTTAAATCACTAGGTGACCAGCAAAAAATCTTTTCTAAATTTACTTCTGCAGGACTTATTGCAAATATTAAACATCAAAAAACTTTTACAGACATAGCAAAAGTAAACTTCAAAGTAGCAAAAGAAACTGCTAACACACAGTTAAAATCGTTTGGGTTAAACAAAACCGATGATGCACTAATGAGAAATAAATTAGCTAATGCTAAAACCTTGGAGGAAAGAAACGCGATTTTATTAGAGTTTAGCCAAGATGAGAACAAAATTAGAGCAGCAAATGCATTCTTTATGAATGAAGAAGACAAACACCTTGAGTATAAGATACAACAAGCAACTGAAGGACTAAGAATACAGAAAGAAACGGTTACAGAACAAATAAAACAAGCAGCCCTACAAAAAGAATTAGCTATAGCAACAGATACTCTTGCTTTAAACTCAGCAAAACTAAATCAAAGAAGCAAAACTGGGTCTCTAACAATGACTGCTTCTGATACAGCTAAGGCGGAAGTAAAAGCTGCAGCAACAAAATTAGAGTTTTTCCTTATGGAAGCAGAATTGAAAAGAACTCTACTTAATATAGAACACGACCTTTTAATAATGAGAATACGCGTACTAAAAGAAGAAGGAAAGATTGGCGGAGGGGAAGCCCACAGAATGTCAAAGTCTCTTACAAAGTCGAACTCTACTCAAAATAAATTAATGAGTAAACAAATTGCCGTCGCAACTAGTCAATTTAGAATTAGTTTAAGCCAGACAATAACAAAAGCTTTTGGAAGTGGTGCTATGGTAGAAGGGATAAAAGCTGGTCAAGCAGCTGTTGAAGCAGAGTTAAAAATGTTTGATGAAAGAAGAAGCGCAGCAATAGACAAAGCGGGAAAAGAAGCACTGCAAAAAACAGGCAGTATATCAGCCATGTTCTCTGCTAGAAATAGCGCAGGTAAAGACTTCGATAAAGATAATTCCAGAGAAGATATTTCTAATGATGCAGGAATGCAAATGATGAGAGAAAGTGCTCTACAGATGGCATCCACACTAGAAGCTCTAGGACCAGAAGGTGCTGCTGTTGGTGCTGTAGTACGTGGTGCTCTAGTTATGACTGATGCGTACGCAAATGTTGGTGCTGTGTTTGAAGCTAACGGTAGTAAAATGGAGCAAAATGCTGCAATAGCTTCAGCAGTAGCTTCAAGCATAGGAGCAGTAAGTTCAATAATGGCAGCTAATTCAAAACAACAAATAGCTGAAGTAGACGGACAGATAGAAGCAGAGAAAAAAAGAGATGGAAAGTCAAAAGAGTCACTAGCAAAAATAGCTCAAATGGAAAAGAAGAAAGAAGGACTGGCTAAAAAAGCTTTTGACCAAAATAAGAAAATGCAAATGGCATCAGTTATTGCTAATACAGCAGCCTCTATCATGCAAGTAATGTCCAATCCATCAGATGTAACTAAAGCATGGGGTATCCCTATGAGTATTATGATTGGAGCTATGGGTGCAGCTCAGTTAGCTATAATATCTAAAACTAAATATAACGGCGGCGGTGGTTCTGTAGAAGCTCCTAAAACAGCAATGTCATTAGGTAGCAGACAAAATACAGTAGATGTAGCACAAGGAGCAAATTCAGGCGAACTTTCATATATGAGAGGAGCAAGAGGATCTGGAAGCGGTGCAAATGACTTCGCACCAGGTGCAGCAATGGGTAGAAAGGGGTATGCAGCAGGTGGAGAAGGAATACTCGTTGGAGAAAGAGGACCAGAAGTAATAATGCCAAGCCAGAAAGTAGATGTAATACCTAATGATAGATTAGGTGGAAGCTCAAATGTAAACTTCAGTATCAATGCAGTAGACGCTGCTGGTGTAGAAGACTTACTAGTAAATCAAAGAGGAAATATAATCAGAATGATAAGAGAAGCAGCAAACGACACAGGAGAAAGATTCCTAGAAACAGTCGATACACAGGCATACGGGAGTAGTACATAATGGCAGCATTTAGCGCATTTAATAATAGATTACCAGATCCAAACTGGGGTGTAAATGAAGCAGGAAATGCTCATGTAAGTAGTTTTGTAGAGGGCCCAGGCTTTGCTTCTGTAAGCTTTACTTCAAATCAACCCGTAGCACTTAGTAGAACTAATAGTGGTAGAGCTACTACTCGTTCTATAGCAGGGCATAACTGGAAAATTAATATATCTTATAACCCAATGACTCGTGCTCAATTTGAACCTATCTATAACTTTCTACAAGAGAAGAGAGGAAGACTAAAAGCTTTTGAAGTTGTACTACCTCAATATGATTCTCCTCAAACAGCAATAACAGTTACTAGTGGAAGTCAACTAATAGTAGACGGACTGATAACAGCAGGAGCAGCGTTCTTTAAAGCAGACAATCATAGTCATACTAGTAATGGCTCATTGAAGCCTGGTGACATGATTAATTTTAGTGATGGTGCTAATGCTAATCATAAAAAAGTTTATCAAATAACACGAGTACTAAATAACAGTGATTATTTAACAGGAGGGACAAGGCCTGCAGCAGATGAAAGACTCTACTACGTAACTCCATCAATAGAAAAAAGTGTAGCAAACAATTCACTTATAGTATCAACCAACCCGATTTTTAGAGTAATACAGTCGTCAGACACAGTTTCTTACTCTTTAAACACAAACAATTTATATGAGTTCTCATTGAGCTTAGAGGAAGTACAGGTATAACATGTCAGTAGAACGTTCGATAAATTCAGCAATAAAAACAGTACTCGTCTCAAATGACGATTTTTCGTATGCCCACTTAGTTAAGTTCGAAAGACCTTTTAAACAAGTAGGTAGAGAAATAGATACAGGTGCAAATAGATATGCATACTATACAGACGGAGCAACAGATATAGTCTTTGAAAACAATACATACAGAGCAAACAGACTTACAAGTATAGGACAATACTCAGAAACAACAAAAGCAAGAGCAACTTCTATGGGAATAACCCTTGCAGCAGAAGACTTAGGTACTACAATACAAATAGCAGGTACCTTATCAACATCAGGATTATTTACTCCAACCAGTACAGTACTAAACGGAGACATTATAGATTTTGCAGTAGAAGGATTTAAAGAAGGAGACCTACTTAAATTTACTAATGGTTCTAATATAGATAAATATATTGTTGCTTCAATACCTACAATATCAACACTACAACTAGCCATAACAGGAAGCACGACTCTAGATGATGCTTTCCCAGGAAGTAATACTACTGCAACTTTCACAATAGAACAAGATTCTATAGAACTCAATGCGGCTCTTATGGAAAGAGGTATAACTTCTACTAACACATCAAATGCTAGTCCTAGCTTTGTAAATAGAGAAGTATTTGTACACAAAGTATTTATAAACCCAGAGACAGGAGTTCTTATAGGACCTGACAAAAGCATACTTATATTCAAAGGCATTATTGCATCAGTAAGTATAGACGAAAGCCTTGGGAACTCAAAAGTTAAATGGAACTTAACCAGTCATTGGGGAGACTTTGAAGAAGTAAATGGAAGAATGACTACTGATGAAGTTCATAGAGCATTAAATGCTAGTCAACAACCACAGTTAGATTCAACACTTAGACCTGAGTATGCTGCTGATTTAGGATTTCAACATGCAGAAACATCACTAAGTGCTATAGCAACTTACAAGACACAAGAAACAAGATACAAAATGAAAAGCAAAAGGCGTGGTGGCTTCGCAGGGCTTTTTGGTGGAAGAAAACAAACTCAAGAAGAGTATCAAGTTGATGTACAAAATGAAGTAGACTTAAATATTCATTTACAAGGTAAGTATTTGCCTGTAGTTTACGGGGTACAAAGAATTAATGGTAACCCTATATTTGCGGATACACTAAATGATAATAATAAAATAGTCTATACAGCAGATGCAATTTGTGAGGGTGAGATTCATGGTTTATTTAATATGTATGTTGATGACCTACCTTTAATTTGCGCTGATGATAATGATTTCGATGTAAGGCATGTTACTAGCGGTACTGATAAAGATAATAGTCAGCTACAGTGTTACGGAAAAGCTTCTCGTGGGAATACTTTAAGTGGACAAGTATTCTCGGGTACAAATACAGTGTCTACGCAGACAGCAGCTGATGCAGCTGATTTAAAAGAACGTATAGCAACTACAGGTACAGCTGCTAGCGGTGTGCATTACTATCATAGTAATTCTACATTTACTAATATGTATGGAACATCCCCTGCATTAGTAGCAGGAGGATCAGCAGGCTTAGAGCATGGAGCCATATTTAATATAGACCACCCTTATACTATAGAACAACAGTTTATGCATGGAAGACCAAACCAACTAGCAGCAGGCATGTTAGTAATGCCAGCAGACGCTGCTGACGGAGTAGGAAGCGTAACCGTACTAGGTAAAGGATCTAGTTATGAAAGTACTCCAACAGTAACATTTGCTGCCCCAAGTAGTGGAGTTACAGCCACAGGTACAGCTGTTATGGGAAGCTCTAGTACAGATGATGCTAATAGAGTAAGAAGTATAAGAATAACTAACGCAGGTACTGGTTATACAGTAGGACCCGCAATTACTTTCTCTGGAGGAGGAGGCAACGGAGCTAGAGCTTCTTCAAACTTAGGTGGATATAAAAGACAGACAGACTACTGGGAAGGAACACTACCTTACTGGAGCTCAAATCACAGATTACTAGATACAGCTTATGCAGCAATGAAATTTACAATTGATGCTGATTCGACAACTATACCAGAAATTGAATATGTAGTAAAAGGTAAAGTATTAGATTGTTATAATTATGATAATACTTATAGACAAAATGCTGGAGAATCAACAAACGACGATCATACAGACTTTAAAGAAGGAGACTTAGTAATAGTACAAACTTGGAACGGATCTGCCTACGTAAATGATGATACAGGTACTAATAGTAATAAATTTAAAATTATGGATAAGTGGTTATTTACTACTTCAAGAGGTACTTCTCATTATAGATTCAGACTAGATACTACACCTAACTTAACGTTAGTGGATGGTACACCAACAAAAACAAAACTAAGGTTAAAGCATGCTAGCACCAATGACTTTTGGCACATGCTTACTTGGAACCACGAAATAATAGGTTCAACTGCTTTTCCAGATAACTGGGTAGCGGCAGGAGCATCTAGTAACATAACGACACCTAGTGGAGTTATAACAATTTCAGGAATATCTGGAGCCAACAAAACAAAACTAGGAGCAACAGATCCTTTCATTCAATTCTACGCACCTGAGTGGTATACTACTACCCCCGGTGATTTTGTAGACTTAAAATTTGCTTTACTGAAAGGAACTTGGACAGGTAGTGGAGACTCTAATGTTTTAACTTTTGCAAATACTACTGGTTATTCAGGAACTTTCCCTTCTACTATAAAACTACGAAATGCTGTTATATTTGATTGTTCTTCAATCTCTACTATAGCTAATATTGCTACTAATGCAACACTAACAAACAGTTATACAGACTCTGTTAATAATACAATTTTTGAAAGAGGTGGAACACTTCATAATATTACTACTGGTGAATTCAGAGAGATAATAGATTTTAATAAAGATACTAATCTAGTAACTATAGAAACTCCTTTCCTAACTCCTGCCTTTACTAATCATAACTTTAAAATAGATAATACAGGTGCAGATAAAAGGTCACTAAGTAACCCAGCACTACAAACATTAGACTTTATAACAAATG
>Ga0209482_1001019_pt1 | contig 21213 bp, 20 predicted proteins | sample CoawatmetaG10DNA_FD_187512 | JGI IMG/M metagenome (GOLD analysis project Ga0209482, IMG submission 187512) | Marine microbial communities from the West Antarctic Peninsula - Coastal water metaG104-DNA (SPAdes) (version 2) | ecosystem: Environmental > Aquatic > Marine > Coastal ...
CAGTATGACTATGCAAAAAATATATATGCTAAGGAAGATTTAGATAATATTAATAAAGTCATAGTTTGATTTCAGGGTTCTAGCAAATGATATTGAGACAATTTAATTGTAATTTTTTTTTGGTATTTTAAATGATTACTACAAATGTCTCAATTCCTAAGAAGTATTCTATTTATAATAAATTTATATATATGTTAATTATTTTTAAAAATCTTTTTTCCTAAATTTTTATTATTTATATGCACAAAAAACGAGTTCTTATAACTGGCGGTAGTGGCTTATTAGCTTTAAATTGGGCATGTGCAATCCGAGATGATATGCATGTTACTCTGGCTATGCATAATCACTCAGTAAAATTACGAGGGGTCTCTAATTGTAATTTGGATCTATCTAACTTATTGCTCCTTAATGATCAAATTCGAACTCTTAAACCAGATTTGATAATCCATACAGCAGGATTAACTAATGTTGATAAGTGTGAAAAAAATCCTGCTTTGGCTTTTCATATAAATGCAGAAATTGCTAGTAATATTAGCCTAATATCGTTCAAAAATAATATTCAGTTCATTCATATTTCAACTGATCATCTGTTTGATCATTCTGATGCTTTATATACTGAAATCTCTGAAACTAAGCCAGTTAATGTCTATGCTAAAAGTAAGCTTTTAGCAGAAGAGTTAGTTTTTAAAATGAATCCAAAATCAATAATAATCCGAACCAATTTTTTTTGTTGGGGTTACTCTCAAAGGCAATCTTTTAGTGATTGGATTATTTATAGTTTAAGAGCAGGAAAAGTGCTTTCAATGTTTGATGATGTTTATATTACGCCAATAATTGCTGACTCTCTTGCATATTTATCTCATGATTTAGCTGAATTAAAAGTTTCAGGTATATTTAATGTAGTAGGTGATGAGAAAATTTCTAAATTTGATTTTTCAGTTAGGCTTGCTAAAAAGTTTGGGTTACCTTTGAAGAATATTGAACGTGATAGTCTATCTAATTCAAACTTATTTGCAATGAGGCCTCATAATATGGCTCTAGATAATAGTAAAGCTTCTAAAATTCTAGGCAAAAAGATTGGTAGTCTTGACTCATTCTTTTTGGATCTCTATTCTCAGAAAACCCATGGTAGGGATCAAGAGTTATATAATGCTGTCTACTAAATAGTGAATTTTTCAATGTAGCATCTTTTTAAATAGCCTTACTAATTTTTTTTATAAAGGTTTTAATTAGTTTAACTAAAAATTATGAACAATGAAAAAATCTGAGTTATCTAATGATAAAATTTCTGTTGTAATAGCCACAATAGGCGGTGATTTATTACAAAAAACGATTTCTAAATTAAATCAAGGATCAATTACTCCTTCTGAAATAATTATTATTATCCCAAGTGATAAAGTTTCTAGAATTAAAGATTTATCATTTCATAATACAAAAATTATAGCTACTTCATTTAGCGGTCAAGTTAAGCAAAGACTTGAAGGATTTAGACGGGCAAAATATGATTATGTTATTCAGCTTGATGACGATATTTTAATGCATCATAATTCTATAGAATATCTGCTAGATTCTCTAAATAAACTTGGCCCAGGAAATGTAATTGGCCCTTCAATGTATGATTCTGATTCCCAATTATGTATGAATAAATTTGATTTAGGTTTACTTGGCTTATTTAAGTCATTAAATGCTTTTTTGTTGTCGGCAGCTCCTTGGGGGCTTCAAAGAATGGGAAAAATTACTTCAATAGGCTTGCCTTTTGGAATAGATCCAAATTTATGTAGTATAGGTGAAAATAAAGTAGATTTCCTTACAGGTGGTTGTGTAATAAGTTTTAAAGAAGATTTGATAATAGAGGATTTTTTTCCGTATTCAGGTAAAGCTTATTCTGAGGATGTTATTCATTCACTCATACGTAAATCAAAAGGAATAAAGCATTATATTAATACAAAGGCGATAGCCCATACCAGATTGGATAATCTTCCTTTTAAGTGGGTTGATTTTAAAGCTGAGTTAAAAGTAAAATTCTATATCTTAAAACTAATAAGGGGTAATAAATTAAAATTATTATTTTGGCTTATCTCTCAAATTCCAACTAGATTTTTTAGGCAAAACTTTAAAATCTAAACATTATGAGTATAAAAATATCTCTACTCGAAAAAATATTTATTTGGTCTTTAATTATTGAGCCTATGAGTTTCTTCGTTTTCACAACTTCGTTGCAAACTTTCATTCCATTGACTCTTTCTAGAACTCTCCAGCTTCTTTTTTTGATTGGCTATTCCTGTAATTTTCTTTTTTTTAATAAAGGAGTTCCTAGAATTAAGCTTTTAACTACAAATTATATTTATCTAAAGTTATTTCTATTGCTAACCTTTTTTGCAGGTATTAATGGTTTTTACTCTGGAAATTATCAACTTAATACAATTAATGATATTAATTTACCAATTAGCGCTCTCGACATAAGGGCCTGGTTTGAAGTATTCATATTACTTTTTTACTTTTTTTATTTCTTAATAATGCCAACCTATATCATCAGATCTAAGATTCAGCTTGAATACTTATTTACCTGGGTAGTTAGATTAATGTATTTCATAGTTGCTATTGGGCTGCTTGAATTTATTTGCTATCAATTTCTTATTACTAACCTAATTCCTAGGCATCTTGTTGATTCTAGTTGGGTTGATGTTGGGAATAGATTTCATAGCTTTGTAGGCGAGCCAAGAGTTGCTTTTGTTTATCTAATTTTTATGATAGCATTTTTGTTTTTAAAACAATCAATAACTCAACAAAAAGTCTCTTTAGTTCTAATTAGTATACTTATTATGTGTGCTATATTAACTAAAGCATTTTCTGGAATTGCTGGCCTTATTTTTGCATTAGGAGTCTTGATGGTCTATTCTGAAAAAACTATTAAAAGCACTTTTACAAGTCTATTACTAATTATTATTTCTGTTGCTTTTATTATTATTTCAGTTAACTATTCTATTCGAATTTATGATTATTATAAAATGATGATTAGTATTCCAGAAGTAATAACTACACTACCTCTGCCATATTATCTAAATGCCCAAGCACCAGAAATAATTCCTTTATGGTTGTTTTTTCAAAGAATTGTTAATTTCGATATAATTTATGCGCTGTTTGGATCTGGATTTGCTAGTTCTGCATTTGGAATTAATAACTTTCTAGGCCAATCTTATATAGGACATAATCCTATGTCTCAATTGATTCGATTAATTTATGATTCTGGTGTCATTGGTACTCATTTATACCTTATGTTAATGATTAAACCGATAAAAGATTATTTAAACTTAACTCACCCTAAAAATTCTAGAATGATTTGGATAAGTTCGGTTTTTTTGATTGGCGCAGTTCTGGGAGTGAGGTCAAATGTAGGATTGATTTATGTAGGAATTTTGATAGCAATAATGACTAATAATTTAGATAAATCTTTTTCTTCTGATGTTATGGAAAATAAATAAAGCTTATATTATCAAAATTTATATTTAAATATGATCACCTCTAAGGAAAAAAAATGTCATTAAATTTTTCGATAATAGGCGGAACTGGATTTATTGGTAAACATCTAGTTGATCACCTTCTTTATCAAGAAGTAAATTCAATTCAAGTTTTAACAAGAACGAGTAATGTTAGCAATAAATCTAATTTGAAATATGTTAAGGGTAATTTCTTGTTGCCAGAAACTATCTCAAACTTTATTAATAAACAAGATATTGTGATAAATTTGGCTTATATAGATCAAAACTATAAGGCAAACATGGATTTAATTAATAAATTAATAGAATCTAGTTTAAATTCTGGTGTTTCAAAATTTATTCATTGTAGTTCAGCCGTTGTTTCAGGAAGGGTTGATATCCCTATAATTACTGAAGATACACCATGTAACCCTTTATCTGAGTATGAAAAAACAAAACTAGCTATTGAAGAGCGCTTACTTGAAAAACTTAAAGGAAAAATTGAATTAATCATTATTAGGCCAACTTTTGTTTTTGGTGATGGAGGCAAAAACTTATTAAAAACCATACATTCACAATTAAATAATTCAAGAATTATAAATATAGCTTCCGTGATGCTTAATAAGTATCGAAAAATACACCTTGTACCTGTCAATGATGTTGTTACCGCAATTTATTACTTAGCGAGCACTAATATTAATCTTTCAGGCGAAAAGTTTATTATTAGCAAGGATCATGACTTAGAAAATAATTACTTTTCGATAGTCAACAAAATTGCATTTAAGATTGGGAGTAAAAGATACTATAAAGTATTTTTTCCATTTTCCACTCTTATTCTAATGTTAATATTAAAATTAATTGGACGTACTCAATTACTTCCAGATCAGATTTACAGTAGTAATAAATTATATGATTATGGGTTTAAGTCGAATACGAACTTATTAGACTCAATAGATAAGTTTATTGATTGTAGAACTAAATAATATGTATCGGATTCTAATTATTTGAAAATGAAAATACTAAACGTTAATGCATTATTAGACCCAACTAAAGGTGGAGGGACAGTAGAGCGGACAATTCAAATGAGTAGATATCTGTCTTTTAATAAAGATATTGAAGTTTCAATTTTAACTCTTAATATAGGTGTAATTTCTCAAAGCATAAAGAGCTCAACTTTAATAAATCTAATTATTATTCCATGTTTAAATAAACGTTTTTATTTACCATTTTTCTTAAGTAGAAAAATATCTAAAAGTATTAAAGAGTCTGATGTAATACATTTAATGGGTCATTGGAGCTTGATTAATTTAGTGGCATATTTCTGGATTCAAAAATATAAAAAACCCTATGTAGTTTGTCCAGCAGGAGCATTGCCAATATTCGGTAGATCGAAATTATTAAAAGAATTATATAACAAGTTAGGTGGCCAAGCTTGTATTAGAAATGCTAACGTGAATATTGCCGTTAGTAAGGATGAATTTTTTCATTTTTCCAAATATGGTGTAGACTCTAAAAAAATTATCTTGCTACCAAACGGAGTTGATCCAGAAGCATATACTTATAAAAATGATGCTAAGTTAAGGAGGCAATTTTTGATTGGAGATTCCCCATTTATTTTATTCGTTGGTAGGTTGAATTTAATTAAAGGACCAGATCTTCTTCTTAAAGCATTCTCAATAATTGAAAAAAAATACTCAGATTATCTATTAATTTTCGCTGGTTTAGACGATGGTATGGAGCTTGCTCTAAGGAATGCAGTTAAAAAATATAACCTCAATAAAAAAGTGAGGTTTATTGGTTTTGTAGAGGGTTCAGTTAAATCTGAACTTTATCATGCTGCGGATTTATTAGTTATTCCCTCAAGACAGGAGGCAATGTCAATCGTGATTTTAGAGTCTGCATTAACTGGAACTCCTGTGATGATGACAAACACTTGTGGCCTTAATGAAATGACTGGAAAGCATGGGGCTCATGAAGTCAGTCCAGACAGCAAATCAATAGCTGAAGGATTAAATTTACTTCTATCAGATAAGAAGGGTTTAGATTTACGCGGTTTATTGTTGAAAGAATATATAGAGGTAAATTTTTCTTGGAATGTTTTAGTTAAAAGATACTTAGAGGTGTATAAAAAATTGCTTTAAATTAAGCTAAGGAATAATAATTATTTATTTGGCATTGTCCTATAATTAAGAATAAAATATTATTTTGTTACTCATTATCCCCAATGCTTTTTTTTGATGATTATAATCCTATTAAATAAACTAATTATGTACAAGGAAATCTTCAATTTATGAAAAATAAAATTTTACTTATTACTGGGGGTACAGGCTCTTTTGGTAATGCTGTCTTATCGAGTTTTTTAGATTCTGAAATCAGTGAAATTAGAATTTTTAGTCGAGATGAAAAAAAACAGGAAGACATGAGAAATTATTTTCACAATGACAAGCTTAAGTTTTATATTGGGGATGTAAGAGATTATTCGAGTCTTTATTCAGCTATGATAGGTGTTGACTACGTTTTTCATGCTGCTGCTTTAAAACAAGTTCCATCATGTGAATTTTATCCAATGGAGGCTGTTAAAACCAATATTATTGGTACAGAAAACATTTTAGATGCTGCAATCAAACTAAAAACTAAAAATGTGGTTGTATTGAGTACAGATAAAGCTGTATACCCTATAAATGCTATGGGTATTTCTAAGGCTATGATGGAAAAGTTAATGGTTGCAAAATCTAGAATATTAGAGAATGATCAAATTTTTTCAGCAACAAGATATGGCAATGTAATGGGTAGCAGGGGTTCTGTTATTCCACTTTTTATCTCTCAAATTAAAACTGGAAAGCCTTTAACAATTACTGACCCAAATATGACACGATTTATGATGAATTTAACTGAATCAGTTGATCTAGTTAAATTTGCGTTTACAAATGCAAAAGCTGGAGATATTTTTGTTCAAAAAGCTAAGTCAGCAACTATTCTTGATTTAGCTAATGCATTATTGCAAATATTTGATTCTAATAGTGAAATTCAAATCATAGGGACTCGTCATAGTGAAAAACTTTATGAAACCTTACTAACCAAGGAAGAAATGCATAATGCAGTTGACTTAGGGGATTATTATAGAATACCAGCTGATAATCGTAACTTAAATTATGATAAATATTTTACAAAAGGAGAGTTTAGCTCGAATGTGATAGAAGACTTCCACTCACATAATACTCATAGATTGGAAAATGATGAGCTTATTGCAACTCTTATGGGGCTTGATCTTGTTCAGCAGGAGTTGAAAAAAGATGAATAAAATGAAAGTAATGACTGTAGTTGGTACTAGGCCAGAAATAATAAAATTAAGCCAAGTAATAAAAGAATTAGATAAATATACGGAGCATACAATTGTTCATACTGGCCAGAATTATGATTATGAGTTGAATGAAATATTTTTCGAACAATTAGATATTCGAAAGCCAGATATTTTTCTGGAATCAATCAAAGGCTCGCCATCTGAAACTATAGGTGATATTATTGCTAAATCTGACAAGATATTTGAAAAGTTTAAGCCTGATGCATTGTTGATTTATGGCGATACAAATAGTTGTTTATGTGTAATTCCTGCAAAAAAAAGAAAGGTACCTATTTTTCACATGGAGGCAGGTAACCGATGCTTTGATCAAAGGGTGCCTGAAGAGATAAATAGAAAAATAGTTGATCATTTAAGTGATATAAATATGCCTCTTTCAGAGCATGCAAGGGGCTATTTAATTGCTGAGGGTATAAAAGCTGAGACGATTATTAAAACTGGCTCACCAATGCTGGAAGTTTTAAATGCTAATATGAAAAAAATTAAATCAAGTCGAATTCTTGAAAAAGAAGGCTTGAAGAAAAATAAATATTTTGTTATGAGCATCCATAGGGAAGAAAACTTAGATTCAGTTGTAAATTTTAATAATCTGTTAGATTCAATTGAACATATAGCAAAGAAGTATAGAATGCCTATTATTATTTCTACTCATCCCAGAACCTCAAAGAAACTTGAAGAGATAAATTACGAAAACCAAAACCCATTAATTAGGTTTTCCAAGCCATATGGGTTTCATGAGTATATGAATCTTCAAATGAATGCTTTTTGCATTATTTCTGATAGTGGGACTCTTACTGAAGAAAGCTCCATACTAAATTTGCCTGCAGTTATGATTCGTCAAACCCATGAAAGGCCTGAGGGTATGGATGAATCAGTTTTATTAATGGCTGGGTTGAAAAAAAATAGCATTATTGAGGCGATAAGAGTTGCCGTGGAACATAACACTCAAGATGGGAGGACTATCAGCCCAGTATTTGACTATGAAGTTGATAATGTTTCTAAAAAAGTGTTAAGAATTATTTTGTCGTACGTTGATTATATCAATAGAAATGTATGGCATAAAGAATAATGATTCTCCAAAAAATACTAGTTTTGGGTTCTACAGGAATGCTAGGTCATCAGGTTACAAATTACTTTCTGACAACTGATAAATATATAGTTTTTAACGCATCATTTAAGAACAAGTTAAATGATGACACTATAATTTTAGATGTATTAGATAACAATACTCTTGATGACCTTATTCACAAAGTAAGGCCTGACATAATTATAAATTGTATTGGTGTGCTTATTGGTGGATCAAGTAATATAGAAAATGCTATATATATTAATGCTTGCCTGCCTCATAGATTAAAAAAAATAGTAAAGGAATATAGTTGTAGAATTATTCATATTTCTACTGATTGTGTTTTTTCAGGTAAGAGCGGAAATTACGCTGAGGATGATTTTAGAGATGGTTATGGTGTTTATGCTCAAACAAAAATACTTGGTGAAATCATTGATGATTACAATACTACAATACGAACTTCAATTATTGGTCCTGAAATAAAGATTAATGGAGAAGGGCTCTTCCATTGGTATGTAAACCAAGTTAATAGTGTCAATGGCTATACGAAAGAAGTATGGTCTGGTGTAACTACCATAGAGCTTGCTAAAATTATTGACTGTGTAATTCAGGAGAATATTGTTGGGCTTTATCACGCAACAAATAATGAGTCAATAACTAAAAATGATCTTTTGCAATTGTTTAATAAGTATACAAATAAAAATCTTGAAATTATCCCAGTAGAGGGAAAAAATTCTAACAAAAGTCTTATTGATACCAGGAGGTTAATTAGTCATAAGATTCCCTCCTATGATGAAATGGTATTTGATATGGTAAAGTTAATCAAACAACAGGACAACCTATATTTTTATAAAAATTTATAGAATTGATGTTATGAAACAAGAAATTTTAAAAACTTTGGCATGTAAATGCTCAATTAATATTAAATCTGGGAGTTTTTATAATGAACCTTATAAACATCTTATTGTGGATGACTTTTTTCCAGAACATCTTGCTAATGAATGTTTAAGTAGTTTTCCTACTATTGATGATAATAGTTCCTGGGAGCATCAGAATGATAAAGATATTGAAATTAAATCTAGATCAAATTGGAAAAGTGAGTTCGATATTCCTGAAAATATTATTGATGCAGTTAGGATTCTTAATAGTTCTTTAATTCTTCAGTCTTTTGCTAAAGTGTTTGATATAAAAAAACTTATACCAGACCCTTACTTTGCAGGCGGTGGTTTGAATATAACACAAAGAGGAGGGCTTCTAGATGTCCATATTGATGGTAATTTTCATGATGCTACTGGCTTAAATAGAAGAATGAATGCAATTCTTTACTTGAATCCAGAGTGGGAGGAGTCTTGGGGTGGGTATTTTGGTATTTATAATAATGATGGAACCAAGTTAATAAAAAAAATTGCACCAAAATTTAATAGACTTGTAGTTTTTGATTCACATGATTATAGTTTTCATGGACTTCCTGACCAGTTAAAGTTTCCAGAAGGAAAAAATAGAAAATCAATTATTTTGTATTATTATACAAAAAGTCCTAGATTAAAAAATCAAACAATCATAGATAAGCCTCATAGTGCTCTATGGGTAAAAAAAGGTCTTAAAGATAAGAAAGGTGGTATATCACGGTATAAGCATGATTAAACCTAAGATACTGATTGTTACAGAAGTATTTTATCCAGAGGAGTTTTTAATTAATGATTTAGCGTTATCTTTGCAGGAAAAAGATTTTGAGGTTAGTGTTCTTACTTTAAGTCCTTCTTATCCAGCCGGTAAAGTTTTTAAAGGTTACAAGAATAGATTGTTTTCTAAAGATAGCTATAAAGGTATAAATATTTATAGAATACGAACAGTCACTGGCTATAGAGAAAGTAAATATAAAAAGCTACTTAGATATATAAATTTTATGTTTATTGGGTCTATTGTTTCAATTTTGATAGGAAGAAAGTTTAATTATATTTTTGGCTATAATCTTGGCTCTCTCACAGATATGCTGCCTGCTGTTATTATTAGAAAACTATATAAAAAACCATTAATCCTATGGGTTCAGGATATATGGCCAGATAGTGTTTACGCCTATGGTATAAAGAAAAATAAAAGTATTTCCTACCTTCTTAATATCTTTGTAGCATTTATTTTCAAAAATGTTAGCTCTATAGGAGTTTCAAGCAAAGGATTTGAGCCAAAAATACTCAAATATTTGAATAATAACATAAAAATACACTATCTTCCTAACTGGAGTTTTGACTTGGATATGGATATAAAAGCAGCCAAGCTAAGTTTAGTAAAAAAGGTGCATTTTACTTTTGCTGGGAATATAGGAAGAGTTCAAAATTTAGAAAATATTATTAATGCGTTTTCCTTAATGGATGAGGAATATCAACTCAAAGCGCAGCTGAATATAATAGGTGATGGTTCAAATTTAGATAATATAAAAAAACTTTCTAACAAAAATCCCCATATTGTCTTTCATGGCAGGCAAAATGTTACTAATATGCCAAAGTTTTTCAAAGCCAGCGATTTTTTAATTATTTCATTGCTAGACAAACCACTTTTCTCAGCGACTGTCCCTGGTAAAACTCAAACTTATATTGCAGCTAAAAAGCCTATCATTGCTATTATTAATGGTGAGACTGCAGATATTATTATAGATAATAATTTGGGTTTACATGCAGATCCATCAGATATTGGAATGATTTCTAATGTTTTTCAACAGTGCGTTGAGATGCCTACTAACAAAAAAGAGGAGTTTATTGTTAATAGCCAAAAATTGCTTGATACTACTTTTAATAAAAAACTTATCGTTAAGCAGTTCGTTCAATCTATCTTAGAATTATGAAAAAAAAAATTTACTTAATCACAGGATCAACTGGCTTTATTGGGTCTAGGTTAATTGATTACCTTGTCTCAATTGATTGTAATATTAGATTATTAGCTAGAAAAAATAATCCAGATATTGAGACTATTATTTGTGACTTTGAAAAAGATACAATTCCAAAGTCAGCATTAGATTCTGTTCATACTATTATTCATCTTGCAGGCATTGCTCATGACTTTCGAAATCAGTGTCAGACTGAAAAATTGTATAATTCAGTAAATATTGATTTCACAATTAAGTTGGCAAAGCTTGCATCTAAGAATAGGGTAAGTAGATTTCTGTTTATTAGTAGTGTAAAGGCTGGCGGCGTTCCTTCTAGTGGAAGGTGTGGAAGTGAGAAAGAACAGTCTTTTCCTTCTGATATTTATGGAAAAACAAAAAGAGAGGCAGAGTCGCAATTAATTCAGATTGGAAGAGAATCAGAGATGCATATATCTATTATTAGACCAGCCCTTGTTTATGGTCCAGAAGTAAAGGGTAATCTTAAACTGATGATGTTAGGTGTAAAAAAAGGATGGTTTCCCCCATTACCCAAAGTAGAAAATAAAAAATCTATGATTCATGTAGACGATTTGGTTAATGCAATTTTTCTAGTAGCTAATTCAAGGCATAATTGTGGAGAGATTTTTATTGCTACAGATGGGTCACCCTACTCTGCACGTGAAATTTATGAGTGTATGTGTATTATTGCTCAAAAGCCTATACCAAAATGGACTGTACCCAAGGCTATATTTAATATAATGTCCTTCATAAGTCCAAGTATTAAATACAAAGTTGATAAGTTGCTAGCCAATGAATATTACTCTTCAAGTAAATTAGAGTTTCTTGGTTTTAAACCTAAGAAAACATTAAAGGATATGAATGAAGCGTCTTTTTGATTTTATTTTTTGCATTCTGATGCTAATCATATTGCTGTTACCAATGATTTTAATTGGAATAATGGTAAGAGTTACTTCAAGCGGGCCAGCTTTTTATTGGTCAGAAAGAGTAGGGAGAAATAATAAAATTATAAACATGCCAAAATTTCGTTCAATGTTAACTTCAACTCCAATAGTTGCAACTCACTTGATAGAGAATTCTGATCAATTCCTGACTCCTATTGGAGGATTCCTTCGACGCTTTAGTTTGGATGAGCTTCCTCAATTATTGTCTGTTTTAAATGGTGATATGAGTTTTGTTGGACCGCGGCCTGCTTTATTTAATCAGTACGATTTAATCTCTTTAAGAAAAAATAAAGGTGTTGATGTTTTAATTCCAGGCATAACAGGTTGGGCACAAATTAATGGGAGAGATAATATTTCAATCCCTGAAAAAGTAAACTTGGATTATGAATATTTGCAACGTAAGTCATTTTTTTTTGATTTAAAAATTATTAAATCAACAATTATTATGGTTCTTAAAAGAGATAATGTTTCACATTAAAAATAAGATTTTATGATATATATTGACTCAAATACATTTTTACATTTAACTGTCATTCTTAGTTTCTTTCTGATGCAGTTTATTGAGATGGCATCTTTTGGCTCTAGAGTTGCAGGAAAAGTTCTTAATAGAGTAGCTCTTGGAACAACTTTGCAGCATAGCATTTTCACTGCGAGTAGATTTTTTTTAATTCTATTTCTTCCTGTATTGGGTTATGTAGTTGAATATGGAATTAGTATTGAGAATTATCTAATAATAGTAATTGTTTCTTTTTCTCTTTCTTTTTTTGCTTCAATTTTTCTATTAATTCGATTGAATATATTTCAAATATTTTTTCAAAATGTTTTTAGATTTTATGATAAAACTAATATACCTTCCGCTATTTGTAAAGCTCTATTCATTAAAGATAAATTTACACAGTCACAGTTGCAATTATGTGGATCGTATTCTAATAAAAGGATTATATGGAAAAAAACCTTAGTTTCTCTTCTAGCATATATATTTCTCATTTCCAGTTATTTTCTGGCTTTTACATTAGCTATTATTTATCCAGAAAATAGACTCACATTGAGCCAATTTACTGCAGTTTTTCATACTTTTGGAGCTATAATTATGTCATTCTATTTAGATCCAATGTTAAGTAGATCTATCGATAGTGCCTCTGAAAATTCAAACTGGTTAGAAAACACTTATTCAATTTTGCTTGGAAGATTATTAAGTTATTTTTTTGCAATTATAGTTTTAATAATAATTCTATCTTTTAAATAATTTTCTTTTACACAAAGTATTCTTATACTAAATATATGACTAAATTTTTAGAAATTTTAATAAGCCTAACTAGGTTCAATAAGAAATTAATCATGATTATTTCTGATTCATTTCTTATTATATTAGTATTATTATTATCTTTTTCTCTTAGATTAGGCTATTTTTATTGGCCTGAGCCAGTTTTATTGGTACTAATTTTAAGTGCTCCATTAGTTGCAATTCCATGTTTTTATGTATTTGGTTTATATCGTTCTATTACTAGGTATATTGGATCTAATGCAATACAATCAATCTGTCAAGCAGTAACATTCTATGCTCTTATATGGGGGTTATTAGGTTATATGGCATCTTATGAAGGAATTCCTAGGTCAGTTATATTAATTAACTGGATGCTTTGTATCATTATCATTATTAGTTCTAGAGTTTTTGCACGATGGATGCTTGAAAGTAATAGTAATATTAATAATAATAAAAAAAATATTATTATTTATGGTGCTGGCTCAATTGGTAGAGAGCTTTCACAGGCGCTTCATGGTTCAATTGATTTTAGTCATGTGGCTTATGTTGATGATAATTTGAAAATTCAAGGCAGTTATATTAATAATATACCAATTGTTGCTTTCTCAAACATATCAGCACTTATTAAAAAATATAATGTTACTGATGTTCTTCTTGCTTTGCCTAACATTTCACGTAAAAAAAGACAAAAAATTTATGAAGAATTGAGTATTTTATCAGTTCGAGTAAAAAATTTACCAAGTGTTGTTGCTTTTACAGAGGGTAAATTAAACTTAGCTGAACTTTTTAAGGTTGACATAGAAGATTTGCTTGGAAGGCAGCAGGTTGTGCCGAATGAAAATTTGCTCAAGACTAAAATTACTGATAAGGTAGTGATGGTTACTGGAGCTGGGGGATCAATTGGTTCAGAAATAGCGAGACAAGTAATCTTTTTAAAACCTAAGATATTAATACTTTTAGAATATAGTGAATCTTCTCTCTATCAAATTGATCAAGAACTATCAAATCTTGGTTTTCTAGATATAGAAGTGGTAGCAATGTTAGGCTCAGTAACATCTAGAGCTCGAATTGAAGCTATTTGCCAATATTACAATGTACAAACTATTTATCATGCAGCCGCCTTTAAACACGTCCCTTTAGTTGAGTTTAATCAATCAGAAGGAATTTTAAATAATGTATTTGGGACTATGATGACTGCAGAAGCAGCAATTGCCTCGAACGTTGAGACTTTTGTTTTAATTTCTACAGATAAAGCAGTAAGACCAACTAATACTATGGGTGCAACTAAAAGAATTGCTGAGTTAGTTCTTCAGGGCTTATCTAAAAATTCAAATAGAACTATATTTACTATGGTTCGATTTGGTAACGTTCTAGACTCAAGTGGGTCTGTTATTCCACTTTTTAGGAAGCAAATAAAAAAAGGTGGACCTGTTACTGTTACTGATGAAAGAATAGTAAGGTATTTTATGACAATAACTGAGGCCGTTGAATTGGTAATTCAGGCTGGAGCAATGGGTAAAGGTGGAGAAGTATTTGTTCTTGACATGGGAGACCCAGTTAAAATTATTGATTTAGCAAAAAAGATGATTCAATTAAGTGGCTTGAGAGTCTCTGATAATAAAAATCCCAATGGAGATATTGAAATTCAATATACTGGTTTGAGGCCAGGTGAAAAGCTTTATGAAGAGCTTTTAGTAGGAGAAAATGTTTCAAAAACACAAAATAAACTAATTATGCGTGCTGAAGAGGAGATGATAGATTGGGAGGATTTAGAGCCAATTTTAACAAAACTTAAGGAGGCCTCTATAAAATCAGATCAGAAACAAATAAGAAAAATATTAATTGAATTAGTTCCAGAATTTAATCCTCAATCGCCAATAATGGATCATTTACATCAAAATTAAATTCAGTAAATACTTAGTTGATAGTTGGAGGATAATTTAGTAAATTATAAAAATTTAATATTCAGGTGATGTCTTTTTAAAATATTTATTAGGTCAAATGAAATCTAAGAAAAAAATAAACAATCCAGAGAATTTTGCCATTGAGTTTCATAAAACTTATCGAAGTTATGCTAAATTTACAGGCTTTAATTTCATTACGAGATATTTGCATGGAACAAGACATCGTAACTTGGAAAAATTAATAGTTCATGCATCAAAAGAAAAAAAAGGGAAATTAAAAATTGTAGATGTTGGTTGCGGACCTGCTATAGCTTATGAAGTTATAAAAAAATTGGGGATTGATTTTGAGTATTGTGGTATTGAGTTGGGAGAAGATTTCTACAATAAAGCATATGAGAGTTTTAATCAATTTGAGAATTTTGAAATTATCCATGACTCAATAGAAAATCAGTTTGAAAAATTCACTGATGCGGATATTATAATATGTCTTGAAAGTTGTGAGCATATTCCAGAGTGGCTTGTAGTAAGAACCATTGAAGCTATTTCTAAATCTCCATTTATGTATTTGTATGTAACAGTCCCAAACGAGGTTGGCCCTGCAATATTCATTAAAAATATTGGTTCTGCGTTAATGGGTTACAAGCGCTATAAAGAATATGAATGGCGTGAAACTTTTTATGCATCTATTTATAATTTAGATAAAGTTAGAAGGCACGATCTAGGACATATTGGGTTTGATTGGAGATGGTTGGCGCATACACTAAGACAAAATACTACTATAATAAAAAAGACATCTTCCCCATTTAATTTTATTCCTAAATTTATCTCACCAAGTATTGGCTTTATTTGTGTAAACACTGATTAGTTGACCCTAACTTTAAATAATTAATTTTTAGGTTGAATTTTCATTAAATGCTAAGTTAATTAATAATACCTGCCTTTTTAGCAAAATGATTAGTTGCATTTACATATCCCTCAATACTTCCACAGTCAAATCGCCTTCCTTTGAATTTATAAGCTAAAACCTTACCTTTTTTTGCTTGTTCAAGTAATGCATCCGTAATTTGAATTTCTTGATTTTTATCAGGTTTAACATTCTTAAGAATATCAAAAATATCTGGAGTAAGAATATAGCGACCAATAATCGCTAAATTGCTTGGAGCAGAAAATAAATCAGGCTTTTCTACCATGTCAGAAACTTTGTAAATATTATCTGAATTTTCAATTAATTCACCCTTTATAATTCCATATTTATTTACTTGATTCATAGGAATTTCTTCAATTGCAATGATTGAGCAGTGATATTTGTCATAAATATCAATCATTTGAGATAGTACACTTTTATCCTTAAAGTCACACAAATCATCAGCTAAAATAACTGCAAATGGTTCATTACCTATAAGAGATTCGCCTGTAAGAATGGCATGACCCAAACCTAGCATATGGCGTTGACGAACATAAGTAAAGCTTGCTAAATCAATAACACTTTTTATTTCTTTTAAATAATGCTCCTTTGAGGTTCCTGCCAATTGAGACTCTAATTCATAAGCATCATCAAAGTGATCTTCAATTGATCTTTTACCTCGCCCAGTAACTATAGACATATTAAATATATTTGCTGAAATTGCCTCCTCTACTCCATATTGAAGAAGGGGTTTATTTAAAATTGGCAACATCTCTTTTGGGACAGCTTTTGTGGCAGGTAAAAATCTAGTTCCATATCCTGCTGCGGGGAAAAGACATTTTTTAATCATTTTTTCATCATCTTCAAAAGTATATTTTTCTATGTTAACATCAAATTCAAATTAACTCAGAGCATCATTGAAAAGTTGCATATTCAATTTAATTTAATAATTAACTAATATTATCTCATTCATTGATTTTTTGCTAGTGTTTTAATCTAATAGTATAATTTTCATCAACAAATTAGAATTGAAGCCATAATTTTTTTGAGTAATAATTTACAAAAATAGAAGTCATTAAATGAAAAGATTTAGCTATTATTATTTAAAAATACAGAGCGCTTGGTTATCAGGAACATTATTTGAAAAATCTTTACGATTTTTAACGGTAATGATTTGCCTTCCTATAGAAGTTTTGATAGGTTATATGCGATTATCAAAAGCAGACCGGCGCTTGAACATTAAAAGTGGGTTTAGTGATCATCGTCACGAGAGTTATCACCATCGAGCTAATCCAGAGCATCTTAGAAGAATAATATCTTCATATAAAGCATCAAAGAATGCTCAAGTTAATGCAGCTAAGCCATTTGAAATTAAAGGCCTATGGGCTGAATGGATATCAATTAACTATAAAAAACTCATATTAGCATTAGAAAGCGAAAATATTGATGAGCTGTCATGTATTTTCGAAAATATTTTCAGAGAGGAATGCACTATAGGAACCGGTGGTTATGATGACTATCGTCGCTATCGAACTTTATTAGGTGGGTTTTATATTAAGTATGTATGGTGTAAATACCGAGATCTTCTGTCCTCTTTAGGCTTTAATATTGAGAAAATAGATTTTCCTCACATTGGAAACCAAACTGGAGTAATAATGAATGGTAAAGTTATTGCTCATTCAACACTTCGTCATGCATATCATGCTGTTGAGATGAATAATTTGTTTTGTGATACTCCCAAATCAAATATAGTTGAAATAGGAAGTGGACTTGGGGGGCAGGCTCATCAGGCCTTACTTATGAATAAAAAGATATCAAAATATATTTTGTTTGATATTCCGGAAGTAGCAGTAATTAGTTCTTATTTTTTATTATCATCATTTCCAAATAAAAAAGTAAGATTGTTTGGAGAGGGATTGATTTCTGCTAATTCTTCTGAAGAATACGATATAGGTATATTCCCTCATTTTTCTATTGATGAGCTTTCAAGCTTATCAGTTGATTTATTTTATAATTCGTGTAGTTTCTCTGAAATGGATAGTGAGTCTTCTAGAGAATACTTATCAATTATTGAGCGCGTAGGGCGTAAATATTTCATGCATGATAATCATGATGCAATTTTTGAGTTTAAAAATCCAGATGGTTCGACTTCATCAAATATAATTGGATCTGAGCTGATTCCTGATTCAGAATTATTTCAACGAGTTTATAAGAAACCTCGAGTTCATGGATTACCAGAAGATAGATCTTTTGTTCATTATGAGTATCTTTATGAAAGAATTTCATAAAGATAAAGTTTCTTTCCTTGTTCCAACTATGAAAAGTCCAAATGACGATAATAATTTATAAGCGTGTAATCATTGAGTGGGAATAAAGAGTATATTAACTATAAAATAATATTATGAATGCACATCCTATATTATTAGATTTATCAAAAAACATCGCCAAAAATCCTGATCGCTACGAAGCTCATGAAAATATAAAGCCTCTTTTCAAAAATCTTTGCTCAGATCGCGACTTTTTACACGAAGCTCTAACTGCTCATTTATGTGACCCCAAAGTACTTCATAATGCAACTATCAACACCATTAAACTTCTGTCAAGCGGTGATCTTTTTTTTGGGATAAATCTTTTTTGCCCAATTAGAGACGGCGCCATAGATATTACATCTGATAATATTCATCATCATGGCTGGCGCCTTCTAACTACAGGAGTAATATCAGGAGATGGATATGAGACAATTAATTTTTTAAAAAATTCTCATTTAAGTAATAATAGAAATCAAGTTAACTTAAAAGTAGATGAAATTTACAGGCACACCCAAGGAGATATTCGCTTTATAGACTCAAATACAGCCCATGTAGTTTTTCATAACACTAGCACATCTGCAACTTTGGCTATTTGGTCTGCTGATCATATAATTTCAACTCAAAGTATTAAACGAAGATTAGAAGCCTTTCCTTTAATAAGAAAATCAATTACGCAAACAATTCATAAATTTAGATTAAACAAACTCTTAGGCTTAAATGATCTTAAAGGATTATATTTTCATCCAGAAGGTGGAAAAATTGTTGAAACAAGAAACTATAGCAAGGCTTATGATGGAAACCTTCAAGAGATACTTAGATGTTGGTTTATTTTTTTTCAACAAATCGAGTTTACTGACTCAAAATTTTGGATAGAAAGAAAAAAATATGCGCCAATTGAGGCTTTAGAGCTAATAGATAAATTAATTTCTGGTGAGCCTATTAGCGATATTGGAATTTGGGGAGATTTACGTCGAAGATTCTCAAAAAAACAAATTCTCCAGGCTATTGACAATTCTAGTTCAAGTTAATATACAATCCTAGTATGACAAAACTACCAACAATTTTATTTGGATTAATTGTTACTCTAATCTTGACAGGTTGTGGTCCTACCAACCAATTGTTAAAGGATATGTCTTAGTCAGAAGGTCAAAAATTAACCTCTAAAAGGGTCCATACGGAATCACTCGACAGTGACGGATTGATATGGCGTATACATGTTTATTACCCCTGTTTTTTTAGTTAGGAAGGACAATCGCCACTGATACACTCCCCATCTTTCCAATTAGTCTCTGATACTATCTGTCCATTTTTATCCCAAGCAGTTGACTTACCATCTCTTTCTAATTCAAATGAATTTCCTTTGTAACTTTCCTCTCCTTGTTTTTGTCCATTTTCGAACCATAAACTAAGTTTGCTTCGCCATCCAAGATAATTGTAACTTTCCTCTGAATATTTCTGACCATTCTGATGATATCCATATTGAGTTTCACCAAACCATTCCCCATCTTTATATAATGCCTCTGTCTGTTTTATACCATTTTCATTCCACTCAACCCACTTCCCATCTTTGACACCTTTCTTAATTTTTCCTTGAGATTTATATTGACCAGACTTATATTCACATAAGTTTTTGCCCGAAAATGGTTTGGTTTTGTTTGGTAAATAAATAAGACCACCTCTTTCCTGGGAATCTGTTTCTACACAAACAGTTTTGTCAAAGAGTCCACCATAAGAGTTAAATGAAATCAGAAGAGAGAATAGAAGGATAAGTAGTTTTTTCATTTGATTCTTTCTCTATGCATTTTTAAATATTTTTTATTTGGATGAGCATTTTTATTAGATGGAAGAAAGATCTTTTTTCCTTCATAAGTTTTTAATTGATCAAATAATTTTTTGTCTTTTTTTACTTGATTGGATAGTCTAACTTTATAACTATCATCAATATAAATTAGATTATTTTCAAAACATTTATCTACAAGTTGAGATAAGCAAATCCCATTCGTAGGATCTAATCTTGTGTCTTCATAGTCTGCCCATCTAAGAATATGAGCGGCAGTTAAAAGAGAAGCAGTTTTTATCCCTGTAATCGCACACCTGAATTCATAACTAGGTAATACAAGAACTTCTCTGAAATATCTTTGCCATTTACCTCTCGAAGTAGTGGTTTTTGATTCTGAATTTGGAACGAAATAATCATGATCAAATATTTTATTATGTGCCTTAACACTTATTTCATTTTCTTCTTGATCAAAAGAATAGTCTTTGCCTGTACCTTTATTTAAAAGAAAAAGAAACTTATCTAAAAGGATTTCATCCATGCCATATTGACCAAATGTATACATCCAATTATCTCTTTTGCTTTCAAAATCTTTTGGTTTAAGAGTTTTTTGATAAATGGGTTGATTAAAGTAAATAGGATTTGAAATTTTTGCACATACATCACCTTCTTGTTGATAATGTGGACTTTTTTTATCAGGGTAAAAAATACTATCAATCTTTCCAGCACCAAAGAAATAGAATTGATTATTTGAGGAAACTTTTTGTGAGATTCTATATATAAATAAATCGCCAGGTTTTAATTTACTATTTTTATGAATATTCCAAGTATAAATTTCAAAGTCTTTATCTCTATGCTTCGATTTACCAGTTGTTAATATAAAGAAATTGGTATTTGGGTCTAAGATCTCTTTTTTGAAAGCATTGGTTCTTAAAAACCAATTTCCTGATCCTTTTTCTTTAAGACTAAATACATCATGCGTTCCATTCCAGGCATCACAATCAGAACAATTTCTTTCTAAAGCACCTCTTGTTACCGCTTTCCATTCTGAACCAAGTTCGGCGCCTAAAATTTCTACTTGAGGATATATTTCACTTAGGTGTGCTTTTCCACCTGATGTTCTTAAGATATTTGTTAAAGTATTTCTCCAATTTTTCATAAAAAGTGTCTTTTTGAACTAGAAGTTAATTCTACCTCTGAAGTTCTTCAAAAGTATAGTAATTGATTGAGAACTTACCTATCTTGAAAGGGAAGACCTTGTCTCTTATCGCTTTATTTGGGTTATACATGAGACTGTTAGACTCTATCTCAATATTGAACTCTAGACAGGGTA
>Ga0209482_1001020_pt1 | contig 21173 bp, 19 predicted proteins | sample CoawatmetaG10DNA_FD_187512 | JGI IMG/M metagenome (GOLD analysis project Ga0209482, IMG submission 187512) | Marine microbial communities from the West Antarctic Peninsula - Coastal water metaG104-DNA (SPAdes) (version 2) | ecosystem: Environmental > Aquatic > Marine > Coastal ...
ATTATGAATCAAGTTATTTTCATTTTTCTTTTAGTTAAATTTAACTAAAAAACCTTAAATTTGGTGGTTTTCCAACTTTGATATTTTATTTAACCACTTTCTTAAATAGTTATGAGCAATATTAATCTAGAAAAAATAATTTTGTTTTTTATAGGAATGTATTTCTTAATTGCTTTTTATCCATTGCGATTAGATTTTATGAATTCATATATTCCTGGACAGTTAATTCCACTTTTTTTTATTGCACTATTTAGTCTGCTGTCTATTCAAAGGGTTTACATAAAATCCAATAATCTTGATCTTAGGATAATGGCTGCTTTGTCTCTTTACCTTTTGTTTAATACATTTATTCAAGGAACACTCAATCAGAGTTTAATTGGATATCGTATTACTTCTTTAATTGGTTCATTAATACCAATGTTCTTTTTTTATCTTTTTATGTTTATTGACTTGAATGACACTCATATTAAAGTCATGAGGAAATATTTATTTTTTGGGTTAGTTATTTATGCAATTTATTACATTGAGTCATTCTTATCGTATAGGTTTTTTGGAGCTATCAATGGTAATGGCTCTGAGATGGAAAAATGGGATAGAGTTATGGGGCAAAGAGATGCTATATATCTAAATTTAGCATTGATAGTATTTTTATGCAAAAATTATTATTCAAATTATTTTTTAAAGTTTTTTGGATTTAGCCTTGCTATTGGCGTTTTATTTATATTAATCTATTCCCAGTCTAGAATAGGTTATTTACTTTTACTGATGAATATATTGGCACTTTCTGTAATTTATAGAAGGTATTTCTTTTCAATATTTTTGCCATTGATAGCCCTTTTTATTATTATATATGTTTTATATTTTAGACATATTGGTGATGTATATGAACTGATGTTAGATAGTGATGCAAATCAATTGCTATTCTCTATTGCAAGATTCAATACTTTTGTGAACTCAATTTTTTCAATTTTTTCCGATGATTTTATTCTCTATAGCTCTGAACGGGTAAGATTTGAAATTTGGAATAAAATATTAGAGTCAGTCTCACAATCTCCATTTACTTTGCTATTTGGTTATGGAGAAATTGGGGTACATGCCTTAAATGAATCTTTTCTTATGCACTACTTGATTGATGCTGCTAATTTTACAAAAAATGGTTACTATCCTTATATATGGGAAGTTGAAACTTCAGAGAGCCAATTGTTTGACACCTTATTTAGAAGAGGCTTGATTGGTGTATTTTTTCTTTTTACTATTTTTATTAGGTTTATGTATCTTACAAATCAATTAATGAGGATTGATAAAAAATTTAAAGATATCTACTTAGGGCTTAATATTTATATTATTAGCATCAGTGTTGCTTTGATTATTCTTCCTTTTATGCGTGATAGGGCTTTCTCACTTTTCTTTTTTATAGCTTATGCTATTTTATCTTCCAGGGCTTATATAATGAGAAGTAATAACAAATAACTAAATTTTGCTATATTCATCTTTCTTGTTTTAAAAAATTTGTTGCAAAGTTTTGATTTGTATATTTTCACTCTAAAATTTATTTTATGTCTAATATTAAGAATGATAAGACTTGCCTGGCCTGTAAAAGTACCAAGATAAAGGCCATACCATATAAAGATTATCCATTCTATGGTAAAGATGTAATTGATTTTTCAAAATTACAGATATCTTATTGTGAGGATTGTGGCTTTGGATATAGTTTTCCAGAGGTTAATCCTAAGGTAATAGATATATTTTATTCAGATTATTATAGGGCTAATAAAAAAAGCACACACTATATTAATTTTCAACGATTATATAGGCCTAAGACTAGTCAGTGTACTGCTGGTATTGAGCATTTAGTTCTTGCAAAGCAATTTACCCATACCCAGTTAGGAGACAATTTATTAGATATTGGGCCTGGTCCAGGCTGGCATTTTCAAGCAGCACGCTCATTACTTCAAAATCCAAAATTATATGCTTTAGAGTATAGTGCAGAAGCTGCTGCTGCATACAAGCGACTTTATAATGTTAAAACTTATGAAAGCTTTGATAGAATGGCGTTAGATTTACAAAAAAAACGAATGAAATTTATTATTTCTTCTCATTCATTAGAGCATTTATTATTTGATGATTTAAAGATTTTACTTAATCAAATGCTTCATATTATCGAAGATGATGGAGTTTTTGTTATTGAAGTTCCTTATGTTGACATGAGGATTCATTCAAAAATCAGAGGTGGCGATGCACCTCACTTTCTATTCTTTTCAAAAGAAAGCTTAAGGAGTGTTTTGATTGATAGTGGATATGAAGTAATGTTCCTAGAAACTTGTGGGGATTATTATAATTTAGACTCTGATACTAAAGTAGGAGTTTATCATCAAAAAAATAATATTAGTTTGCTTAAATCTATTTATAGAAAATTAGCTCCCTTATGGTTTAGAGAGTCACAATTTAAGTATGATTTGATAAATTTATTTCATTATTTAAAGAACTCTTCTTCTAAAATAAAAATCTCCCAAATTAATGTAGGATATGGTGGAAATAGAACAGCCTTGAGGGCTGTTATAAAGAAGAAAAACTATTAGAGCTATTATGCATTTATTAATTATTATTTAAATTATTTATATCATGAGTAATAAAAAGAAAGTTCTTGTAACAGGTGCCGATGGATTTATTGGATCTCATTTAGTTGAAATGCTAGTAAAGCAGGGGTATGAAGTAAAAGCATTATCTCAATATAACTCCTTTAATAATTGGGGTTGGCTTGAGGATGTAGATTGTTCAAACCAAATTGAAATACTTTCTGGAGATATTCGTGATCCAAGTTATTGTAAGCACATAACAAAAGGCGTAGATTTAATTTTCCATCTTGCAGCTTTAATAGCAATTCCATACTCTTATATTGCTCCAGACAGCTATGTTGATACAAATATAAAAGGAACACTAAATATTTGTCAAGCAGCAAAAGAAAATGGCAATATACAAATAATACATACCTCTACAAGCGAGGTTTATGGTACTGCAAAATATGTTCCTATTGATGAAAATCATCCAATGCAGCCTCAATCACCATATAGTGCAACTAAAATTGCTGCAGATGCTATTGCAATGAGCTTCTATAATGCTTTTGAGTTGCCTGTAACTATTGCTCGCCCCTTTAACACATATGGTCCTCGCCAGTCTGCTCGCGCTGTCATTCCAACAATTATTACGCAAATTGCTAATGGAATGAAAGAGATTAAACTTGGTGATACTTCACCTACTAGAGACTTTAACTATGTTGAAGATACCTGTAGGGGCTTTATTGCAATTGCTGAGGAAGGAAAAACTATTGGCGAAACAATTAATATTGGATCTAATTGTGAGGTAAGTATTATTGACACGCTTAATCTTATAAAAAAACTAATGAATAGTGATGTTAGGTTCATATCAGATAAGGAGCGGATGCGACCAAAAAATTCAGAGGTTCTTAGGCTTTGGTGCGACAATACTAAAATTGAAAAATTAACTGGATTCAAGCCAAAAATTAATCTTAATGATGGACTTAAAAGAACTATTGATTGGGTTAAAGAGCCTCGTAATCTTTGTAAATATAAGGCTGAAATCTATAATGTTTGAAGATATTATTCATTTCATTAGAAGTATGTATGGGGAAGATAGTATTATTCCTCTGCATGCTCCATATTTCTTTGGTAATGAAAAGAAATACTTAAATGACTGTATAGATTCGACTTTTGTTTCATCTATAGGTGGTTATGTTGATGAATTCGAAGAAAGGATTGCGCATTATATTGGCTCAAAATATGCAGTAGCTACTACTAATGGAACCTCTGCTCTTCATATTTCATTATTAATTGCAAATGTTGAGGAGAATGACGAGGTTATTACTCAATCCTTTACATTTGTTGCAACATCAAATGCTATTAGTTATTGTGGAGCTCGTCCTATATTTATTGATGTAGATAGGGATACTCTGGGGCTCTCACCAGTTGCATTGAGAGTCTTTTTAGAAACTAATACAACTTTTAAAAATAACAAGTGTATTAATAATGTAACTGGAAGAGTTATCAAAGCATGTTTGCCTATGCATACTTATGGACAGCCTTGTAGGGTTGATGAAATTCGAGATATTTGTTTCAAATATAACATCTTTTTGATAGAAGATTGTGCTGAAAGTTTAGGAAGTTTTTATAAAAATCAGCATACTGGAACTTTTGGAAAAATTGGCATAATGAGCTTTAATGGAAACAAAATTATAACTTCTGGAGGCGGAGGTTGCATATTTACTGATGATGAAGAGTTAGCTAAAAAAGCTAAACACTTAACTACAACATCGAAGGTTCCGCATAAATGGGAATATACTCATGATATGACTGGTTATAATTACCGCATGCCTAATTTAAATGCAGCTTTATTAGTTGCTCAATTAGAAAATTTAGACATATTTTTAGTAAATAAACGCAATGTAGCTATGGCCTATAAAGATTTTTTTAGTACTACTGAATATCATTTTTTTCAAGAGTTGAGCTCTTCAAGTTCAAATTACTGGCTAAATACGATTATTTTTGATAATAAAAAACAGCGAGATTTATTTCTAGATGAAACTAATTCTCAAGGAGTGATGACTAGACCAGCTTGGACTTTGATGAATAAATTACCAATGTTTGAGGAATTTCAGTGTGGTGACTTAAATAACTCAGAATGGTTAGAACAACGAGTTGTAAATATACCTAGTAGCATCGTTATATCATGAAAGAAACTACCATAATTAGTGTTGGCTTAAGAAATAATTTAATAATTATAGTGCCTAAAGTTATTAAAAAAAAATGGTTTTTAAAGATTGAAAGTTCAGACAAATGAGTATCTTTATTATTGCTGAAGCAGGTGTAAATCATAATGGGTCAACTGATGTTGCTAAACAATTAATTGATTTAGCAGCAATTGCTGGCGCTGATGCTGTCAAATTTCAAACTTTTAGTGCAAGTCGTCTCGTTACAAAACACGCACAAAAAGCTGACTATCAAAAACTTAATTCTGGTACCGATGAATCTCAATTTACCATGTTGAAAAAGTTGGAGTTAAATGAGTCAACGCATCACAAATTAATTGAGCATTGTTTAAAGAGAAAAATCATTTTTTTATCGACAGCTTTTGATATTCAAAGTATTGAATTATTAGTTAAACTAGGGCAAGAATGTTTCAAAATACCATCTGGGGAAATAACTAATTTACCATATTTAAGGATTATTGGTCAGCTCAATAAAAATATCATATTGTCGACTGGAATGTCAACAATGAATGAAATTGATGCTGCTATTGAAATAATAGAACAAGCTGGCACTCCACGCTCTAAAATAACTATCCTTCATTGTACTTCTGAGTATCCGGCTCCATTCGATGAAGTCAATCTTTTAGCTATGAATAGTATTCGTGAGAAACTTGGTGTTGATGTAGGTTATTCTGATCATACTTCTGGAATTGAAGTAGCAATTGCAGCTTCTGCGTTGGGGGCAAGTGTTATTGAAAAACACTTTACACTTGATAAAAACTTACCAGGCCCAGATCATAAAGCTAGCCTTGACCCAACTCAATTAAAGTCAATGATAGAATCTATTCGAAATATAGAGCTTGCTCTTGGAAATGGGGTTAAAAGTTTAAGCCCAAGTGAAAAGAAAAATTTAATGGTAGTTCGCAAATCATTAGTTACAACGAGAGCAATTAAAGCGGGTGAGGTTTTTACTAATGAAAATATTACTGCTAAAAGGCCTGGAACTGGAATTTCACCCATGCGTTGGGATGAGGTTTTAGGTAAAAAGGCAATACGAAATTTTATAGCAGATGAGTTAATTGAGGTATGAGTAGGAAGATCTGCATAATCACTGGTTCCCGAGCTGATTATGGTCTATTGAAATGGGTAATGAAAGGAATTAAAAATGATTCTGAGCTAGAACTACTTACTATTGCAACAGGAATGCATCTCTCATCTGATTTTGGAGATACTTATAAGTTAATAGAAGAGGATGGTTTTCAGATTAATTATAAGGTTGATATGTTAAGTAGCTTTGATACACCAGAAGCTATTACTAAATCTATGGGCATTGGTTTGATAGGTTTTGCAGATGCCTTAAAAGATCTTAAGCCAGATTTAATTGTAGTTTTAGGAGATCGTTTTGAGATATTTTCAGCAGTATCTGCAGCTCTTGTGGCAAGAATTCCAGTGGCACATATCCATGGTGGAGAAACTACAGAAGGAGCTTTTGATGAAGCAATACGTCACTCGATAACTAAGATGTCACATATACATTTTGTGGCAGCAGAGCAATATCAACAGCGTGTAATTCAGTTAGGAGAAAGACCCGATTCTGTTTTTTTAGTTGGAGGTTTGGGTATCGATAATATTAATCGTTTAAAACTTTTAGATAAAGAAGAATTGGAAAATAGTTTGAAATTTAAATTAGGTTTTAAAAACTTATTGGTTACTTTTCATCCAGTAACTTTAGAAAATACAACAGCTGAAATACAAATCAAAGAATTATTAAAATCTTTATCAAATCTTGATGATACAAAGTTAATATTTACATTGCCAAATGCGGATACTGATAGCCGCATAATAATTAAATTAATTAAGGAATTTACCTATAAGAATTCTAATGCTTATTTTTTTAAATCATTAGGCCAATTACTCTATCTTTCTTGCATTAAGTATGTGGATGGAATAGTGGGAAATTCTTCAAGTGGATTACTTGAAGTTCCAAGTTTTAAAAAAGGCACAATAAACATAGGAGATCGACAATTAGGACGTTTGCAAGCTGATAGTGTTATAAATTGTAAGCCAAATAATGATAGTATATCATCTGCTATAGAGCAACTTTACTCTGATCATTTCCAAGCAACTTTACGAAAAGTTGAGAATCCTTATGGACATGGAGGTGCAAGTGAAAAAGTGGTTAAAGTCATAAGAAAGTATCAATTAAATAATATTATCAAAAAAACATTTTATAATTTACCCCTTAACAAGGAAAACAACTAGATGAGTGAATTTGAGAGCCATTGGCAAAAAGCAATAATGCCAAAGAACAGTAGAATATCAGAAATTGTTCAAAATTTGGAAGAAAGTGGTATTCAGATTGCCTTAGTAGTAGACCATTCAGGGGTACTTTTAGGAACAATTTGTGATGGTGATATTCGACGAAGTTTGCTAAAAGGTCTCAATATGAATAGCAGTATTGATTCTATAATTCAGTATGATGCTCTTCTAGTTCCTCCGGAGATGGGGCGTCAACTTGTAATGCAATTAATGGAAGCTAATAAGGTTAAACAGATACCAATTGTTGATGAAAATCATCAAGTTATTGGGCTACATCTTTTGGATGATTTGAATATCTTGCCTAAACGACCAAATCTTATGGTAATTATGGCTGGAGGGATGGGCAAAAGGCTTCGTCCTCAAACTGAAAGCCAGCCTAAGCCTATGCTAACTGTTGCTAATAAGCCAATGTTAGAGCATATTATTGAGCGAGCTAAAGTAGAAGGCTTTAATCATTTTATTATTGCTATTCATTATTTGGGCCATATGATTGAGAAACATTTTGGTGATGGAGATAGATTAGGAGTAAAAATTGACTATCTTAAAGAAAAGGAGCCTTTGGGCACTGCTGGAGCTCTTGGTCTACTTTCTCCTCCTAGTGATCCTTTTGTGGTAATTAATGGTGATGTAATTTCTGATATTCGTTATGGTGAAATGATTGATTTCCATAATCGATATTTATCTAGTGCAACTATGGCAGTTAGAGTGCATGAGTGGGAGCATCCATTTGGCGTTGTTCAGACAGATGGAGTTGACATTGTTAATTTTGAAGAAAAGCCTATAGCAAGAAGTCATATCAATGCTGGAGTTTATGTTCTTAACCCCGAAAACTTAAGTATTTTGACTTCAAATGAACACTGTGATATGCCAACTTTATTTGAACGTATAAAATTGGATAGTAGGCGAACAATTGTTTATCCTATGCATGAACCTTGGCTTGATGTCGGAAGACAAGCCGATCTTGAGCGTGCCAATAAAGAAAATTAAAAAAGGAACTTAATAATGCAGAAAATTTATTACCCTAAGCCTGTAAATCTAGATTCTTTTAAAAAAGATTCTAAAAATTTAAAAGTTTTATATGGCTTACCTGAAAATATTTTATATTGTAAGAAATGTCTTATCTCCAATCAACGCCCCAATTCTTCTGTTGAGTTTTTAAATAAAACAGATGCTAAAAAAACAACTATTCATTTTGATATAAATGGTATTTGTGATGCATGTAATTATACAAAGATTAAAAATACATCTATCAATTGGAGCGATCGTGAACTCGAATTAAAAGAACTTTGTGATAAACATCGTAAAACTGATGGTTCGTATGATTGTATCGTACCTGGCTCAGGAGGTAAGGATAGTTTTTATGCTTCACATATTCTGAAAACGAAATATGGCATGCATCCATTAACTGTAACTTGGGCACCACATGTTTATACTGATTGGGGTTGGAAAAACTTTCAGTCATGGATTCATGCTGGCCATGATAATTTTTTAATGAGCCCAAATGGGAGAGTTCATCGATTATTGACAAGACTGTCAACTGAATTATTATTTCATCCTTTTCAAGCATTTATGATTGGACAAAAATCATTGGCTCCTAAAATGGCATTACTTTTTAATATCCCACTAGTTTTTTATGGAGAAAATGAAGCTGAGTATGGTAATCCAATTGCAGACAATGTCACTGCAAAGCGAGATTGGTCTTATTTCAGTTCAGATGATCAAACGCAAATTTATTTAGGTGGGGTGGCAATTTCAGATTTAAAGTCTCAATTTGGACTCGAACAAAATGATTTACAACCTTATTTGCCTGCGAATATTGATCAGGTAATTGATAAAAATATAGAAATTCATTATCTAGGTCATTATTTGAAATGGCATCCTCAATCTTGTTACTATTATGCGGTTGAAAAAGGTGGTTTTGAAGCATCTCCTGAGAGAACACCTGGAACTTACTCAAAATATAATAGTATTGATGATCGTATTGATGATTTACATTATCTAACCACAGGTATAAAATTTGGTCTTGGTCGAGCCAGCTATGATGCAGCACAAGAAATCCGCTCAGGTGATATTAACCGTGAAGAGGGTGTAGCCCTTGTTAAAAGGTTTGATCATGAGTATCCAGATAGATTTATGAAAGAGATGTTTTCCTATTTAACCCTTAATAAAGATGAATTTCCAGTGGCAAGTCAAATGTTTGAAAATCCAATTATGGATAGTGAATATTTCGATTTGTTAAGTGACCAATTTCGTTCAGAGCACCTTTGGTATAATGAAAATGGCGATTGGAAATTACGAAATAAAGTTTGGAATGAGTCATCTAATTTAATTAAAACAGATTCTAAAATTGCTCCAAGTGCTCCAAGTGCTCCAAGTGCTCCAAATGAAATTAAAAAAAATCAATTAGTAATAATTACATATCATTATGTAAGGCCTCTTAAAAATTCTCAATTTCCTAAACTTAAAGCTTTAGAACTTGACGCCTTTAAGCGGCAATTAGATTATTTATCTAGCAAATATAACTTCATAACTGCAGAAGAACTAATTGGCCATACTAAGGGAGAAAAAAAATTGCCATTAAATCCATGTTATTTGACATTTGATGATGGATTTAAAGATCATGTTAAATATGTTATGCCAGAATTAATGAAAAGAAATATTCAGGGGTCTTTTTTTATCTCAGCCAAACCAATTCATGAAAGACAATTACTAGATGTGCATGCAATTCATTATATTTTGGCATGCTCTGAGATTGAATCATTTAAAGATATATTTGATATTGAGTGCCTGAAATATATCTCTTCTTCTCAACTAAATTCATTTAAGGAAGAATATTCTTTTCCTGATACTTACAATTCTTCTGAAATCAGATTTATTAAACAAATGTTGCAATATGTTCTTCCAGTCGATGTCCGTGAAAAAATAATTGCTACATTATTTGATAAATATGTTGGATTAAACCAATCTGATTGTGCTGATGAGTTGTACCTTTCAACTGAAGATATTAAAATTTTAATTAAAAATGGAATGTATGTAGGGAATCATGGTTTTCAGCACACACATATGGGTGAATCTTCATTCTCTGAGCAGAATGAAGAGATAGATTTATCTTTAGAATACATGAAGAAATTTGACCTAAATTCCGAAGACTGGATTATGTGTTATCCTCATGGGAGTTATAACAATGATAGTTTAAGAATTTTAAAAAATAACAAATGTTTGATCGGATTGACTACGAATCCTGGGTTAGCTAATCTAGATAAAACAAAGCTTCTCGAGCTTAAAAGGTTTGATTGTAATTCTTTTCCACAATAAATTACAATGTATAATTTTTTTATTAGTGAGTTAATTTATATAAAGCTTAAACTTTGATTTATGTTTTAAAACTTTATAACAAAAAAGGATAAATATTGTGAGTTTTATTTTTGATATTCCATTAAAAAAAACTTCAGAGCAAGTTGAGGCTGATTTTATAAATGGTGCTGCATATTATGGATTACCAAAAGAAATTACTTTTTGCAGTTCATGTGTCATATCGAATCAAAGACCAAACTCTGAGTTTGAGTTTAAACATACTGCCACAACAAAAAAACGCACAATAGGTTTTAAAAATGGATTATGTGATGCTTGTCATTATGCATTGATTAAAAAAAATGAAATAGACTGGGAAGAGAGAGAAAATGCACTAAGAGTGCTTTGTGATAAACACAGAAAAAGTGATGGTTCATATGATTGTATAGTGCCTGGTTCTGGTGGAAAAGATAGCTTTTTTACATCTCATATGCTTCAGCATAAATATGGGATGAATCCATTGACTATTACTTGGGCTCCAAATATGTACACCCCATGGGGTATAAAAAATATGGAAAACTGGGTTAATTCTGGCGTAGATAATTGTTTAATCAGTCCTAATCGAAGAGTACAGAGACTTCTTACAAGGCTATCATTAGAGAATTTGCTGCACCCATTTCAAGCTTTTCAATTTGGACAGAAATATTTAGCCCCAAGGATTGCATTGCAACACAATATAGAATTGATTTTTTATGGAGAAGCTGCAACTGAATATGGAAATCCTCATGAGGAAACTACTACTCCAATAATGGATGAAAATTATTTTATAAATGATAATGCTAATGACCTTTATGTAGGAGGGACATCTTATGCTGACTTAATGAATAAATTTAATCTTAGTCATTCTGATCTTAAGCATTACACTCCTTTAACAACAAAAGAAATTGGTGATTCTAAAATTGAAGTTCATTATTTTGGTTATTATGAACCTTGGCATCCCCAAGGGAATTATTACTATGCTGTTGAACATGGTGGTTTTGTTACAGCACCTGCAAGGTTGTCAGGAACATATAATAAATATTCATCTATAGACGATAAAATGGAGGAATTTAATTATTATACTCAAGGTATTAAATTTGGATTAGGGTGGTGTTCTTATGTAGCTGCTTTTGAAACTAGAAGTGGAGACCTAACTCGAGAAGAAGCTGTTGCTTTGACTAAAAAATATGATATTGAATTCCCAGAGACATGGTTAGAGGACTTTCTTGAATATGTTAGTCTCCCATCAAAAGAATATCCAATTGCATCGAAGCATTTTGAACAACCAGTAATGACTAGAGAGTATTTTGAATCTTTAGTGGATAAGTTTCGATCACCTCATATTTGGAAGTTAAATAATGATAAATGGGTATTAAGAAAAAATTGTTGGACTGAATCAAACCCTCCCCCTAACAAAATTGATGCTGCATCCGAATGGTCTGGTAATAATTATTTTAAAGATAATCAATTTAAGAAAAAATGATGCTTACAAGTTGTGAAATTTCGGTTAGTATGAAAAGTATAATCCTTAAGCGCAGATGAATAATATTCGATTAATTGCTAGACTTGATATAAAAGGCCCTAATTTGATTAAGGGTATACATTTAGAAGGCCTTCGTGTTATGGGATTACCTAATGAATATGCTTTGAAATATTACCTTCAAGGTGCTGATGAATTAATATATATAGATTCTGTTGCTAGTCTTTATGGCCGAAATAATTTAAGTGATATTGTAAAAGCTGCAGCAAAAGATATTTTCATTCCAATGACTGTTGGTGGAGGCATTCGATCAATTGATGATGCTACAGAAATTCTTAGGAATGGCGCTGATAAGGTTGCGGTTAATACTGCAGCAGTTAAAAATCCCCAACTTATTAGCGACATTGCTCAAACCTTTGGGTGCCAATGTATGGTTCTATCTGTTGAAGCTAAGGAAACTATTAAAGGTAATTGGGAGGTCTATACTGATAATGGACGAGAGCGTTCGGGTAAAGATGTCATTGAGTGGGTTAAATATGGCGTTTCATTGGGTGCTGGTGAGATATTACTAACTTCAGTCGATAAAGAAGGTACCCGTAAAGGATTTGATATTCCTCTAGTCAAAGCTGTTTCTTCAGCTGTTGATGTGCCAATAATAGCAAGTGGAGGAATGGGAGTTCCAGAGGATTTATTAACGGTTGTTAACGAAGCTAATGCAGATGCTGTAGCAATGGCAGATATTCTTCATTACAACCGTTCTAATGTTGGTGATATTAGATTAATAGCTAAAACTTCAGGGCTGGGTGTAAGAAATTATGAGCAAGTCTGAGGTTGTAGTTATTGATTATGGTGTTGGTAATCTTTTAAGTGTTCAAAGAGGTCTTGAACATTGTGGTGTAAAAGTTATTTTAACATCTGACCCAGAGGTAATTCTAACTGCAAATCGAGTTGTCCTTCCAGGAGTAGGGGCATTTGCTAATGCTATGGATACCTTGAAAAACTTAGGGATAGTTGAAGTATTAACTGAGCTTTCAAAGCTTGGAACACCCCTACTTGGTATTTGTCTTGGAATGCAACTATTACTTGATGAGAGTGAAGAGTTTGGTTTATCAGCTGGATTAGGGCTCATTCCTGGTCGTGTAATTTCAATTCCAAATCAAACAACCTCAAGCAAAAAACAAAAGATTCCACATATTGGCTGGAATTCTCTTAATAGTCCTCATTCAAAGAGTTGGGATAATACTCTTTTGAAGAATAACCAGTCTGGTGACGCAGCATATTTCGTTCATTCTTTTATGGCGGTTCCATTGGATACTAATCACAATATAGCTGAATGTTTATATGGTGGACATAAAATTGCTGCAGTTATAGGTCATAATCAAATTACTGGCTGTCAATTCCATCCTGAGAAAAGTGGTGAAGTTGGCTTAAAAATATTGAGAAATTTTTGTGCTAATTAACCGCATTCTTATTGTTGGATTTGGTAGTATTGGTAAAAGGCATTTACGCTTAGCAAGAAAACTAATTCCTAATGCAGATATTAGAGTGTTAAGACACCAGCCTTCAAATGATATACCTGAGCAGTCAAATGGTTGTTTTTCAAGCATTGATGATGCTATTCTTTTTGCTCCTCAAATTGCAGTGATAGCTAATCCAGCATCCTTTCATATTCCTATTGCGAAGAGATTAGCAGAGATTGGTGTTAATCTTTTAGTTGAGAAGCCTCTATCAAATAATTTAGACGGTGTAGCTGAATTAATTGAAATATGCCAAAAACATGATAGTTGCTTATTAACTGGCTTCAATCTAAGATATTTACCATCACTAAAACATTTTCGTGATTCGTTAGGCGAAGGTATTATAGGAAAAATTCTATCAGTTCGTTGTGAGGTTGGACAATATTTACCCTCATGGCGATCTAATGCCAATTATCAGAAAGGAGTTTCAGCGCAGCGTAATCTTGGTGGTGGTGCTTTGTTAGAGCTTAGCCATGAAATAGATTATTTACGCTGGATTTTTGGTGAAATTGAGTGGGTAAAGGCTTCTATGAGTAAACAAAGTAGCTTAGAAATTGATGTTGAAGATACGGTGCATATCATAATGAGTTTTATGCCAAAAACTAGCATGCATAAGTTAATTGCAGCAGTTAGTTTGGACTTCATTCGTCATGATACTACAAGGATTTGCAAAGCAATCGGTGAAAATGGAAGCCTTCGTTGGAATGGTATTACTGGAGAGGTGTCAATCTATGAGTCAGGTGCAAAAGAATGGCGCCAAGTTTTTAGCCATAAACATAAGCCAGATGAAAGCTATCTTGCTGAATGGAAAGATTTAATATTTTGTGCTAAAGAAAATAAAATACCATTAGTTACAGGTGAAGATGGTTTAAAAGCTTTACAAATTATTGAAGCAATAAGTAAGTCTTCAAGAGCTGAGGGTCAGGTCCTAGGTACACTAGTTTCATTGCCAACGATGAGTCTTAAATGAACGCTATAGCTGTTATTTTTGCTCGTGGAGGATCTAAAGGCTTACCTGGAAAAAATATTCGCTTATTAGAAGATAAGCCTTTAATTGCTTGGTCTATTGAGCAAGCCTTTAAAATACAAAGAATTTCTAGAGTTATGGTGTCAACTGACTCAGAAGAAATTGCAGAAATTGCTCGACAGTATGGTGCAGAAGTTCCATTTATTAGGCCAGCAGAGCTGGCAAAGGATGATAGTCCAGAATGGTTAGCATGGCGACATATGCTTGACTATTTATTTGAAGAAATAGGAGCTTTTCCAGAAGCCATGGTGGTGTTACCTACTACTGCCCCCTTAAGGCTTTCAATAGATATCAATAATTGTCTAGATGAGTTTGAAAAGGGGAGTGCTGAAACTATTATCACAGTAACTGATGCACATCGAAATCCATACTTCAACATGGTAAAAAAGAATAAAGATGGAACAGTCAAAATTGTAAACTCACTGAATTTTAAAATCTCACGTCGTCAAGATGCGCCTATAGTTTATGATATGGCGACTGTTTGTTATGTTGTCAAACCTGAATTTGTGATCACTAATAATGCGGTATTTGAAGGAAGAGTAAAAGCTATTCATGTTCCTCCAGAGCGTGCTATTGATATTGATACTTTACTAGATTTTCAAATTACTGAGGGTCTTTTAAAACTTAGAGGAAATAAGCAATGACTACTATTAAAGAGTTGATTAACCTAAATGGCAGACGTGCTCTAATTACTGGAGCAACAGGCGGCTTGGGAAGGGTAATGGCCTCTACTCTAGCAGAACTTGGTGCTGATTTAATTTTAGTTGATATTTCATCATCAGATATAGAGAGCCTAAGTAAAAATCTTACTAATAATTGGGGTATAAAGGTTGAGTCATATTTTTGCGATCTAGAGCAGCAAGATCAAAGGAGTGACTTGATTGAGTTTATTAAAGCATCTGGAAGGGAACTTAATATTCTTGTTAATAATGCTGCCTTTGTCGGTTCTTCAGGCCTTCAAGGATGGAGTGTTCCTTTTGAAGACCAATCAATTGAAACTTGGAGACGTGCTCTTGAAGTTAACCTTACGTCTATATTTGATATATGTCAAAACTTAACTCCACTAATGAGAAATTCTGAAGGTGCAACCATAATTAATATTGCCTCAACCTATGGCTTGTATGGCCCTGACTGGAGTTTATATAAAAATACTGATATGAGTAATCCAGCAGCTTACAGCGCATCTAAAGGAGGAGTTATTCAACTTACAAGGTGGCTCTCAACTACTGTTGCCCCAGATATTAGAGTTAATTCTATATCTCCAGGTGGAATATTTAGAAATCAACCAGAGGTTTTTGTTAAGCGATATGAAGATAGAACACCCTTAGGACGAATGGCAACGGAAGATGATTTTTGTGGCATAGTTGCTTATTTATCTAGTGATATGTCTAAATATATGACTGGACAGAATTTGTCAATTGATGGTGGATGGGGAGTATGGTAAATCCTTTTAAATGTATTTTAAATAAATATTTTTTTGTAACGCCCCTTTTTTATTCTTATGGAAATGCTGCAGAGGAAATTCTTTGGGCGCATGCAAGAGCAAGATTGTTAAAACGTAAATTAGTTATTATTGCTCCTGCTCCATATACCCAAGTTCTAGGCTACACTATCTGTAACTCTGAACTATTTAATCTGGATTTTGGATATAAATTTAATTTTTTTGAATTATTATTTAAATATCTAGTATCTTTTATAGTAAATTTAATTTTCTTTTTCAAAAGGCTCATAGCCGTTAACCTAAGGAAATATTTAAAAGTTACTTTACATGAAAGATTTTTTTTTCCACAAATAGGTCGATATTGGTTTTGGCCAGCACATCATATTGATACGAATAATTTGAGAAAATATCAAGAAGATCTGATCTTAAAAAGTTTAATATCAATGAACCCACCAACTGTTAGCGCAAAAAACAATGACAAAGAACTGGCTGACTTTAAAGAATTGATGATTCAAGTAGACTCTAAGTATGTATGTTTACACGTTCGTGATTCAGGATATTTTAATGATTCTATTAAACGTTCTTATCGTAATGCTGATATTAATAACTATATTCCAGCAATTCAAATGTTAATTGAACAAGGTATTACAGTAATTAGAATTGGAAGTAACTCAATGCAAAAATGTAATTTTACTAATGATAAATATATTGAGTTATATGACTCAAACTTTCAAAGTGAAACTTTAGACTTATTATTAATTCAACATTGTGAATTTTATATTGGTATGCAGTCAGGCCCATATGATGTGGCATTACTTTTTCAAAAGCCTATTCTTCTTTTAAATATGTATGCCTGTTTCTTTTGGGGCCCCATAAAGCAATATGACAGAGGCCTTCTTAAAAGTCTTGTAATTAAAAACGAGGGAGAAATTAATTCTTTAAAAGATAGGTTTAATCTGACAGATAGGTTTAACGATATTGAAATGAAACTCTCAAATGATGAGGTGACTTTTATCGAAAACTCTGAATTTGAGATTTTAGAGGCTTCAAAACTTTTTTATAATGAATATTTATTAGGGTTTAGGGAAAAGCCTAATAAAAATATGCTTTTAAATAGAGACTTATATAAATCAAGCTCTAATAAAATTTTGGAAATTTTTTTATCATTTGATGATAGTAGACCTCATGAAAATGAGATTAATCGAGTCATATATCGTGAGTTGAGCTCTACAGGGTTCTTTTATTGTAACTCTTCTTTTAAAAATGGTAAGTAATTAACATCAAACAAAAGACAAGAAATTATAAGAAGTTAACATGCAAAGGCTTTTGATTCGAAGCTGGAGGTAAAATTCTTCTAATCCCCCTTACATGATTATCTAATGTGGTACTTACATAATGAGCTATAGATAATGAGCCCATATGGGACTTTGCGTCAAAAGCAGGAGAAGCAAGATAATTCATTGCTCTCCAGTATCGATCTGAATTGAATAGATCAATAAAACGCTCTGTAGTAAAGTCGCCTATATGAAGTTTTGAATGACGGGCATTAAAAAACATACCAGAAGGAGCAACTAATCCACTTCCACTAATTTGAAGTAAAAAAGCTGGTCCGTAAAATCTATTGTATGTATGTTCACCGTCCGCATCCATCTTGTCCCATTTAATAACTATTTTTGTTTTGTCTGTACTCATTTCTTCTGCTTCTTTCAATAAGTCATACATTGATGCGTACTGGCTGTAATCAACACCAAGAGTGTCGTTTTCATCATCTGAACAATGCTTTATTACAGCATAATCAACACCTAGATCTAATCCAAGTTGCGTAAAGGGAATGATTTCATCTACAAACTCAGGCATTAAAACCATTTGTATGCCTATAGTTACCTCAAGATTATGTTTTTTCTTGAAAGCAACTGCGTGTCTTATATTCTCCATTGCCTTATCAAAAACTTCAGTATGTTCTTTGCCCTTATACATAATTTCGGCATACCTAGCTGGAGTTCCTGCAGCGACTGTAAATCTTATCCACTTCATATGAGGCAGCACACGCTCACTTTTTTCTGGGCCAAATAACCATCCATTGGTTGCATTTCCAATATCAATTCCAAGATCTGCAGCATGCTCAATAAAAGGAACATAGGCTTTTGAAAGAGTACTTTCACCATCAGAAACTAAAGAAACTGCTTTAACCCCAACCTCAGCAAAATCATCTAATAAATGCAGGGCATGGTCTGTTTTGATTCCATGCCTATTCTGAGGCTCTTGAACCATTGCGTAACAAAATGAACACATTGAACCACAAGCTCTAGTCAAGGCCATATCTACAGATACTGGTGCAATTCTTTCACCAGCCTCCCAAGCATTAACACGCTCCATATGATAAGAAAGCTTGTCTGAGTCGAGTATGAGCTCACCATCATTAGTCATTACTGATTTACTCATTATTAATCCTCTTTTATAATTACTTCAATACCACGCAAATTTCTAAGTGAATTCTTGTCACCTAGAGGAATATGCCAAATAGAAATACCATTATCTATTGCTTTTTTTAGAATATCCTCAAGATTCAATAAAAGAGTTCCTCTTTCACTTGCATCCATCGCTTCATTTATTTCAACTGAAACCTGACCATTACTTAAAGCATTCCTTATTTCTATTTTATCAGTTCCAGGAAAATCATTAATTGCAGATTTAATTATGTTAATTCTTTCTTTTTCTGAAAAATTTAGCCAGTCAGATGAAGATGATGGAAGAGGGGTGATGATATTTGCGAATTCAAGAGAGACACCATTCATAATTTATAAATCCTTATATTTTTTTCAAAAATTAACTTAGAGAATATAATAAAACGCTAATTTAATAATATTAAAGTAAATAATACAATAAAGAGCTACTCAAACTAATTATTTTTGAACATATTAGTTTAATAGAAACATTGTAAAAAACTTAAAAATTCATATTTAATTTCATTTCATCTTCTGATAAATGAGGGTACATGTCTTCAAGAGGTCTTCCAGAAGATAATTTAGGCAATATTTCTTGATTAGTTTTGATTTTAACATTACATACAATTGGCCCATCATCATAAGACAAAACGTATTGCATTGTTTCGTTTAATTTTTCATGGTTACTTATATCAATTGTCTTTATGTCATAAGCTTGAGCAATTCTCAGAAAATCTGGGCATGCAACCCCAGAAGCAACATCAGAACAAACATAATTAGAATCTAGCCAAGTAGATTGAGTTTGCTTAATAATTCCATACTCTTCATTATTAAGAATAAATATTTTAATTGGTAAGTTTTGTAACGCAACAGTTCCAAACTCCTGCAGATTCATATTTAACCCACCATCTCCAGTGATGCAAATAACCTCACATTCAGGTCTAGCTAATTTAACACCGATGGATGCGGGGAATGCATACCCCATTGGAGAATGGTTAAAAGCTGAAAATATTGTTTGTTTGACCTTTGGCTCATAACCTTGCATTGTCCATGTAAGGTTTCCACCTGCATCAGGAATTATTACACTATCTTTTTTTGTGAATTTAGACAATGAGTCCATAAAAACATAAGGATCTACATAATCTTTTGCATTAAAATATTCTGGCTGACATATTGGGTACTTTTCTTTCCAAAGCTTTATTCTATTTTCCCATTCAGAGATATCAGCAGTAATAAATTTAACATCTAAGATCCTATCAAAAAATTCAGTTAGATTAATATTAATTGGAAGATCTATTTTTAAACCATTTTCTTTTTCAATCTCAGACTGGTCAATATCGACCATAATCTTATATGCTTTTGTAGCAAATTTTGATGCATTTGCACCAGTCATATGAGTATCTAGTCTTGATCCAAGACTAATAAGCAAGTCACAGCTTTGAACTGCAAAATTACCTGGGCGATTTGAGGAAACACCAAAACTTCCTATCAAATTACTAAAGCTAGAAGTAAACATATCAACTGTAGACCAAGTCGTGACAAAAGGAATATTGAGCATTTGAATAAATTTAATAGCCTGATCTTCTTGATTTGAAAGTTTAACGCCTGAACCCACAACAATTAAGGGACGCTTCGCATTTTTTAAAGCTTTTTTTATGCTATCAATATTTAAATCACTTAGTATTTTTTTTGGTATTGTTTCTGATGGATTGAAACCAACTAAATCTTCTGGGTTAATTTCAGCTCTTGCCATATCATCTGGTAAATCAAGAACTACTGGACCGGGCCTTCCATTTTCAGCTTCCCACCATAATCGCTCTAGTTCGTACCTAATATTATTAGGCTCAGTTAAACAAACTGCATATTTAGTGTAGCCTTTAACAGACTCTACAACCTCCATTTCTTGAAACCCAACTTGTCTTGATTTTCTTTCTTTTTTTAAGTCTTTAGTAACGACTTGTCCTGTTATAAATACAGCAGGAATTGAATCGTAATAAGCACATGCAATGCCTTGAATTAAATTAACAAAACCTGGACCACTTGTTGCAATTGCAACTCCTGGCTTCTTTGTAACTCTGAAGTATGCTTCTGCTGCTAGAGAAGCACCCTGTTCGTTAACAAAAGGAATAAGATTAAAATCATCATGTTTATCCAAGCTATCCAAAATATGAACAACTGACCCACCATTTCCAACAAACGCATGGTGTGTTCGTTTTGCTATAAAATTTGCAATATAGTCAGATAGTTTCATAAAACCCCTAAAAAAATTATTATTTTCCTGCTGAAAGAAATTTATTTAATCTTTCAAGCATTTTTTCTATATTCTCTATAGAATTTACATAACAGAATCGAAGGTATCCTTCTCCATGCGGTCCAAATACTGGCCCTGGTGCACATGCAATTCCTGCATTTATCAACAAATCATCTGCCAACTCACGACTTTTGTACCCAGTTCCAACTATATTTGGAAATACATAAAAGGCACCCTTTGGTTTGTAGCAATTAATACCAGTAATACTATTTAATCCTTCCACCATTATATCTCTTCTTTTTCTGTATTCTTCCAACATATTCTTAACATATGGAGTGCTTCTATCACTAAGCGCCTCTATTCCAGCTTTTTGTATAAATCCAGGTACGCAAGATAGCTGTGTTTCTTGGAGTAACGCAACTCTTTCAGCAACATGACTAGGTGCCGTCATAACTCCCAGTCTCCAGCCAGTCATTGCATATGCCTTGGAAAAGCCATTTACGATAATCGTATTTTTTTTACACTTATCAAATTCAGAGGGTGAAAAAAACTTTTCTGAATCAGGATAGACCATCCTTGCATATATTTCATCACTTAATATA